>Ga0307981_1000031_pt1 | contig 148025 bp, 141 predicted proteins | sample OrgLakmetagen987_FD_201849 | JGI IMG/M metagenome (GOLD analysis project Ga0307981, IMG submission 201849) | Saline water microbial communities from Organic Lake, Antarctica - #987 | ecosystem: Environmental > Aquatic > Non-marine Saline and Alkaline > Saline | place: Antarctica: Organic Lake... | reverse complement strand
GTATAATACCGAAAGATTACATTCTAGTTTAGGATATCTCTCACCTCTAGAAATGGAAATAAAATTGAGAGGATTTAATAAAAAAGTAGCTTAAAAAATTAGTCACAAATTTACTAGATATTCCAGTGTCCACTTGAAACCCCTTCAGTTTTAATCCTGCTCTAAAGATCAATGGATTGGAAGGCGAATCATTTACCATAAGAAGTTCACCTTCAGTATAATCTACTCCTGAGATTCCACCATAGATTTCATCTTCGAATTCGAAATTCGCAGGAATAATGTATTCATCCAAAAACTGAACTTCATACAATTTATCGTCTAAAGCTTTAGTAGTACTGCAACTCGTTATTAAAAATGCTAAGGCGCTTAACTTTAAAAGTTTAGTTAAATGGGAGGCTGTTAACATAAAGCATAGGATTGTTGATTATTTTTAAATAAACCATAAAAACTTAATATTATGAATTTAGATCAATTAGAATGAAAATTTAAAGAGAATAAAGGTAAATTGAAACAAAAGTATGCTGAGCATATTTCGGACGATGACCTTCAATATTCTGAAGGTAAATTTGAAGAAATGCTAGGTAAGCTTCAAGCTAAAACAGGAAAAACTAAGGAAGAGTTGGAGAAGGAGATTAACGATTCTTAATCCAACTTCTATTAAATTAAAAATCCCCGTTATGATTTCATAACGGGGATTTTTAATTTATTTCTTTACTATATCTAAAAGCTCAACCTCAAACTTTAAAATTGAATTTGGAGGTATTGGTCCTGTCTGTCTTGGGCCATAAGCTAATTCTGATGGGATGACAAGTTCTGCCTTTTCACCAGTCTTCAAAAGCATTATCCCTTCGTCCCATCCTCTAATGACACGACCAGTTCCTACAGGGAATTCTATGGGTTGGTTTCTGTCTAAAGAAGAATCGAATTTGGTTCCATCTAGAAGATAGCCTGTGTAGTGAACACTTACGATATCTTTGGCCTTTGGAGATGTTCCGTTTGGATTTTTTTCAGTAATTAAGTAGCGTAATCCGCTATCGGTGACTTTAAAGCCTTCACTAGCTTCTTCAAGTTCATTTTTTCTTGCAGCTTCTTCCTCGGTTTTGGCTAGTTTAGCTTTTTCAACACCAGTAGTAAATGCATTTACAGCATCAAAATTTTTGGCATCGCTACCTTTTCTAATGATATTGACCGTTTCAATAACGATATCTTCAGCAGGTTTATCGCCTTTTATAGTCTCTACTTTTCCTATGCTATCTACCACTTCCATGCCGACTACCAATTCGCCAAAAACACTATGTTTTCCATCCAAATGTGGTGTAGGAACAAGTGTGATAAAAAATTGACTTCCGTTGGTGTCTGCTCCGGCATTGGCCATAGATAAGACTCCCTTTTTATGGGTTAATAAAGAATCAATCTCGTCTGCAAATTCATAACTTGGTCCTCCTTGGCCAGTACCACTTGGATCACCTCCTTGGATCATAAATTGGTCGATCACTCTATGGAAAATTATGCTATCATAAAATTTTTGGTTTTGATACTCTTCATCAACCAATGGATGCTCACCTTCTGCTAAGGCAACGAAATTTCCAACAGTCATAGGGACCTTGTCGTAATGAAGTTCTGTGACAAAATCTCCCATAGAGGTTTGGAATTCAGCATACAATCCATCTTCTAAATCTGGGTATTGGGAAGAACAGCTAAATAGCAGTATTCCGACTAATGTGGCAAGTGATAATCTTAAAGTTCTCATGTTATTCAGTTTTTGGTTTTATTTCATTTAAAGTTACAGTAGATTTTAAAGCGACGTGGGTCCCGATTTTATCATTATCGCCATAGTACCCATAAGCTTGGTGAGAAGGGAATAAAAAAGTAACCGTCTCTCCTTCTTTCATTAGCTTTAAGCCTTGACGCAAGCCTGTAAAAATTTCTTCTTTGTCTATTGTATAAGCGCGTTCCCCAAGCTCTTCTCTAGAATAGATGGTGTTGCCTTGTAGCGTTAATAGGTTATAATTAAACTCTACTTCATCACCAAAACCTGGTGTGATACTATCCGTTTTATTTTCTAAATTATAGTAATACCAAAATCCATCGGCAGAACTAATGTAGTTGTTGGTAGAGTCTGCGTCTATCATCTCCTTAATATAGGCTTCTTCCTTTTTGACTATAGCTTTATTAAGCTTTAAGGATTTTGTTGTAAAACTTTTGGAAGCTCTTGAAACAGGTTTTCTAGGTTCAGGTGATTTACAACTACAAATCAAACAACAACATAATATCATATATAGGATGCTCTTCATGATAGGTCGTCTTTATAATGTTTTAAGGTAGTTTCAAATTCAGCTAGGGTAGATTTCAAATCTAAATCGCTTTTGCCTCCAGCTGCATTATTGTGTCCGCCGCCGCTGAAATGCTTTCTAGCAAAGGCGTTAACGTTGAAGTCACCAATAGATCTTAATGATATTTTAATAATATTTTCAGCTTTATGTTCTATAAATATAACTGCAAACTTAATACCTTTTATCGATAAGCCATAATTTACAAAACCTTCTGTATCTCCTTTTTTGAAGTCATTTGAATTTAAATCCTCCTGAGATAGAAAGATATAGGCCGTATTCAACTCTTCAATGACTTTTAAGTTATTAAGAGCCAATCCCAAAAGATGAAGTCGGCTTATGTTGTTATTGTCATAGATATGTTGATGGATTTGACTATTATTTGCACCAGCATCTATCAAGTTTGCAATAATTCTATGCGTCTTACTAGTTGTAGATGGAAACCTGAAGGACCCAGTGTCTGTCATAATTCCAGTATATAAACAACTGCCCACATCAGCGCTTAGAGAGGTACTTGGATATTGAGAAGTGATAAATTCATAAATCAATTCGCAAGTAGAGGCGATTTGAGTATCGACTAGCATATAGTTTGCGTAGTCTGATGGTTCTTGATGGTGGTCTATCATTACAAAAGTCGCTTCCAAGTCCTTTAAGTAATCTCCCAGGCTTCCAACTCTATTTAAGTGATTAAAATCCAGCGTAAAAATAAAATCTGAAGCTTCTAAAGCAGCTTTACATTCTTCTTCTTTAGAGTCGTAGAAGAGTATGTCTTGATTATTTGGCAACCATTTCAAAAAATCTGGATAATTGTTTGGCATAATGACTTGAGAGGGAATTTCAAGTTGTTTCAGAAACAAATGCAAAGCCAATGAAGACCCCAAGGCATCTCCATCTGGATTTTTATGACTGATAATACTGATTTTGGAAGTGGGATTCAGTTGATCTTTCAAGCCTTCCAATGTGTTTTTTCTCATAGATTCCAAATGTACAAATTCTTAATAATGCAGTAACACAGGAATCCCTAGTTTTGAAAAAAATATAATGATGAAAAAAATACATTGGATTGTCACTTTAGCAGTGATCACGTTTGTATCGTGTAAGCCGAACACCGATGATAAAAAAACAGAAAGCAAGCTTGCTGAAAGTGAACCTAAAACCTTTAGAATAGCCATTGGCAGTTGCAATCGTCAAGATCTACCCCAAGAGTATTGGTCTATTATAGAGAAAGATTCGGCAGATATCTTTGTGTGGGGTGGAGACAATATTTATGCAGACACGCCAGATATGGATCTTATGGGAGAAACATACGACAGCATAAAGTCAAATCCCTATTATCAATCTTTTATAAAGAGCTTACCAAATGCTCCTTTAGGAGTTTGGGATGATCATGATTATGGCAAAAACGATGCGGGTAAAGAATGGCCTTATAAAGATGAGGCAAAAGAACTTTTTTTAGACTTTTTGGATATCGATTCAACCCAAGCTGTGGCCAATAGAAAGGGGACCTATTATTCTAAAGTTATTCCCTTAGGTAACAAATCGATTAAATTTTACATGCTAGATAGTCGGTACTTCAGAGATGGATTGGTCAATGCTGAGATGCCAGGTAAAAGATATCAACCACATACCTCTAAAGATTCTACCCTTTTAGGCGAGCAACAATGGGAATGGCTAGAGAATGAGTTTAAAAGTTCGAAGGCTAATTTTAATATCATTGTGAGTAGTATTCAGTTTTTATCCAGCGAGCATGGCTTTGAAACTTGGGGTAACTTCCCGAATGAAATAGAAAAAATGCAAAACTTGTGGCTAGAGTATCCACTTCAGAATATTTTACTTTTTAGTGGTGACAGGCATATTTCAGAGTTTTCTCAAAAGAAAATTGACGGTTTAGCTTATCCTTTAACCGACTTTACGTCTAGTGGTTTAACGCATTCTTATAGTAGTTATAGTGGTGAGCCTAACCGATATAGAGTAGGTGAGGTTATTGCGCAGACAAGTTATGGCATTATAGATTTAAATCTTATCACTGGAGAAGCTGAACTAAAAATTAAATCCACTACAGATGGTCACACGATTAGAGAATTACACCTAGACTTCTAATTCTAAGAGATGAATTGTATATCTTTTGAAATGATTACTTTTGCACAAAAATAAAATACATTATAATGGCAGGAACTAAAACATTCACAATGCTTAAGCCAGATGCAATATCTAAAGGCTATATTGGTGATATCCTCAAACAAATTACAGGCTCAGGGTTTAAAATTGTAGCGCTTAAAATGACGCACATGACCACAAATGATGCTAAAGCTTTTTACGAAGTTCATAAAGAACGTCCTTTTTACGGCGAGCTTGTAGATTATATGACCAGCGGTCCAATCGTTGCGGCAGTACTTGAAAAAGAAAATGCTGTAGACGATTTCAGAACTTTAATTGGGGCGACCAATCCTGAGGAAGCTGCAGAAGGTACGATTCGTAAAAATTACGCTACGTCTATCAGCGAAAATGCAATTCACGGGAGTGATAGTGATGAAAACGCTACGATTGAAAGCAATTTTCATTTTGCAGGAAGAGAGCAATTCTAATACGTTATATTTCTTAGCTAAAAAGGGCTGTTTCTTTCGAAACAGCCCTTTTTTTATGTAGCGTTATGAGTTTGCTTATTTAGCAATATTAATAGCTCTAGTTTCCCGAATAACGGTAATCTTTACCTGACCTGGGTAGGTCATATCGGTTTGTATCTTTTGGGAAATTTCAAACGAGAGGGCAGAAGCTTTTTCGTCGCTTACCCTTTCACTTTCCACAATAACCCTCAATTCTCTCCCCGCTTGGATAGCATAAGCTTTTTTAACCCCTCCAAATCCGAAGGCAATTTCTTCAAGATCTTTTAGACGCTTCACGTAGGAGTCTAGAACTTGGCGTCTAGCTCCTGGCCTAGCTCCGCTTATGGCATCACACACCTGTATAATAGGTGAGAGAAGGGAAGTCATTTTTATCTCGTCGTGGTGAGCACCAATGGCATTACAAATTTCTGGTTTCTCTCCATATTTTTCGGCCAATTGCATTCCCAAAATAGCGTGAGGAAGTTCTGTTTCCGTCTCTGGCACTTTACCGATGTCATGAAGAAGACCAGCGCGTTTGGCTAGTTTTGGGTTAAGCCCAAGTTCTGAAGCCATAATGCCACAAAGCTTAGCCACTTCTCTAGAGTGTTGGAGTAAATTTTGACCATAAGAAGATCTATACTTCATTCGGCCTACCATTTTCACCAATTCTGGGTGTAAACCATGTATACCTAAATCAATAATAGTTCGTTTCCCTATATCTATAATTTCTTCGTCTATCGACTTTCTTGTTTTCTTTACAACTTCTTCGATCCTGGCAGGGTGAATTCTACCATCGGTTACCAATTTGTGTAAAGAAAGTCTTGCTACCTCTCTGCGTATGGAGTCAAAGCAAGATAAAATAATAGCTTCTGGAGTATCATCAACAATTATTTCTACACCCGTTGCGGCTTCAATTGCTCTAATATTTCTTCCTTCACGACCAATAATCCTCCCTTTTACATCATCGTTTTCAAGGTTAAATACAGAAACGCAGTTGTCTATAGCTTCTTCCGTACCTACCCTTTGTATAGTGTTAATGACAATTTTCTTAGCCTCTTGTTGAGCGGTGAGTTTAGCTTCTTCAACAGTGTCTTGAATCATTTGCATCGACTCAGCTTTGGCGGTCTCTTTAAGAGATTCCATCAATTGGGCTTTTGCATCTTCAGCGCTAAGGCCACTTACCACTTCAAGTTGGTTGATCTTACGCTGGAGTATCTTATCGATCTCTTCTTGTCTTTTCTCTAGGTATTCAGTTTTGTAGGTGTAATCTTTAAGTTTTTCTTCAACTTCAGCATTTAATTTTTTAGTCTTCGAGAGCTCATTGGAGACTTGAGATTCTTTGTCTTTCGTTCTTTTTTCTGCTTCATTAATTTTTTGATCTCTAGAAAGAATTACTTTTTCATGTTCAGATTTAAGCTCTATAAATTTTTCTTTAGCCTGAAGAATTTTGTCTTTTTTGAGATTCCCCCCTTCTTTCTCAGCTTCTTTTAAGAGTTTCTCAGCTTCTTTTTCAGCAGTTTTCAAAGTTCCTGTAGCGCTTTTGCTATCTATGGTTTTTGATATTAAAAATCCTATGATAAGGCCAGCTATAGCTGCTATGATAATAAATGTAATATCCATAATTGTATATATAAAAAAAGCCTGTACTAGCCTAGTTTTGTATAAAACTCCGTGTAAACAGGTATAGGGATACCCAGCTGATCAAGGATCCGCTGCACCGAAGTGGCGGCATGCTTTAGCAACTGAAACTCACCCTTTTTAAATAGTAAATGTTGAGTTTATCAAAAAGGTACGACTAATACAGGCAGTGTCGATTTATGTAATGAACGTTAGTTTAATTGATCTTTTAGCATCTTATTCAGCTCTACAAGTTTTAGTTCAGCTTCTTGTAATTCTGAAGTAGAGGATAATTGATTTTGTTCAATTTCAGCAGCAAATTGTAAGGCACTCATCGCCAAGACATCTTGTTTGTCTCTTACTGCATAATCTTGTTCAAATTTCTTAATAACTTCATTTATTCGTTTGGCTGCTTTTCTTAAGCCTTCTTCTTGTTCAGGTCTTATATTGAGTGGGTAAACCCTATCAGCAATCGATAATTTTATTTTTAGTTTATCTCCCATTTTTATTCAGCCAATTGAATAATGCAACTATCTATTTCTTTAATTAAACTATTTATTTTGAGTTTTGTTTCTCTTTTGTACTCGGTACTGCCCAGCATTGCGTTGGCTGTTCTAAGTGTTTTATTTTCTTTTTGAAGCATTTCTATTTTTGAATTTAATTCAGATATAGAATTGCTTTCAGAATCAAACTGGGTAGCTAAGGCGCCGTATCTAACTTTTAAATCTTGATGTTCAGAGATTAATTTTTTTAAATTATCTCCTAAAAATCTGACGCTTTCTACCAATTTACTCATCTACAACTTTCGCATTGCTTTTAAGCAAATTTAGCATCTATTAATGAATAAGGCAACCCTGTTGGCTAAAAATTCAAAATCTATTTTCATACTAGATTCAATTCACATGAATTAAATTTGCCTAAAATTATAAAATGACCTCAGAATTTATTTTTTATCTCATTGTTGGTATTCTGTTTTTCAATTTCCTTTTGGAAACGTCTCTAGATTACCTAAACGCCTCCAGATTTGATGCTCAGCTTCCTGAAGGCCTAAGAGATTTATACGATAAAGAGGACTACTTAAAGTCACAAGCCTATAAAAAAGAGAAATTTAAGTTTGGAACTTTACAGTCTATCTTATCCATCACTTTAATTCTAGTCTTCCTGAGCCTTGATGGTTTTGGATTCGTTAATGAAACCGCTAATCGTCTTTTTGATTATCCCATTTTAGTTTCACTTTCTTTTTTATTCATCCTCTTTTTGGGTGGTGAACTTATAAGTACTCCATTCGACTATTATTTCACCTTTATAATTGAAGAGCGCTATGGATTTAATACCTCTACTCAGCGTCTATTTTGGTTGGATAAGCTGAAGTCTCTCTTCATTGCGTTTGTTTTTGGAGGAATTATCTTAGGCCTGATTTTATTAGTTTATTCTGCCGTGGGTTCCGATTTCTGGTGGTATGCTTGGATTTTAATTGCGGTATTTTCTATTTTTATGAATATGTTCTATGCTAAACTTATAGTTCCCTTATTCAATAAACAAACTCCGCTTGAAGAAGGAGAGTTAAGGTCGCAAATCCAAGATTATTCTTCTTCTATGAATTTTAATTTGAAAAATATCTTTGTAATCGATGGTTCTAAAAGAAGTCAGAAAGCCAATGCTTACTTTTCAGGATTTGGAAATGAAAAACGAATTACACTATTTGATACTTTAATTAAGGACCTTGAGATCAAAGAAATCGTGGCTGTTCTAGCTCATGAAGTCGGACATTATAAAAAGCATCACATCATCATAAATCTTTTTGTGTCCTTAACGTCAACAGGGTTTATGCTTTGGTTATTTTCTCTTTTTATAGAAGAGCCTGTTTTGTCTCAAGCTTTAGGTATTGAGCAGCCAAGCTTTCATGTAGGTTTAGTGGCTTTTAGTTTTTTATATGCTCCTATTTCTTTAGTGACTGGTTTATTAACAAATCACCTATCCCGGGTTTTCGAATTTCAGGCAGATGATTTTGCTAGCTTTACTTATTCAGGAGACTACTTATCTTCTGCTTTAAAAAAGCTGTCTAAGAAAAGTCTCAGTAATTTGACCCCTCATCCAGCTTATGTGTTTTTTCATTTCTCACATCCTCCTTTGAAAGAAAGATTGAAAAATTTAAAAAATAAATTGTAATTTCATTTTAATAAGAGTCGAAAGTTATGGAGATCACCGATGCGTATTTAGAGCAAGAAAGCAAAGAAATTGCCAAAGAATATAAGGAGCTTTTACGTATTAGTTACAGGACTTTAAGTTCTGAAGATAAAAAACTAATCAGAAAAGCTTTTGAAACGGCAGTTGAGGCCCACAAAGATCAGCGTCGAAAATCTGGGGAGGCTTATATATTTCACCCTATAGCCGTTGCCAAAATTGTAGCCCATGAAATAGGGCTAGATGCCACCTCAATAGCCTCTGCTTTACTTCACGATGTAGTGGAAGACACAAAGTATTCTCTTACAGATATCGAACAAATGTTTGGAGAGGTTGTGGCTAGAATCGTTGACGGATTGACTAAGATTTCCAGTCTTAAAAAAGATGGCAACATCTCTATGCAAGCAGAAAACTTTAGGAAAATGTTGCTGACTTTGAATGATGATATTCGTGTCATCATTATAAAAATTGCAGATCGACTTCATAATATGCAAACCATGGATGCCATGCGTCCAGATAAGCAGGTCAAAATCGCCAGTGAAACCTTATATATCTACGCCCCTTTAGCACATAGAATTGGGCTCTACAATATCAAAACTCAACTTGAAGATTTAAGTTTGAAGTATACTGAGCCTGAAGTTTATCATGATATAAATGATAAAATCAAGGAAAGTAAAGAACAACAAGATCAGTATATACATGACTTTTCCAAGATTGTTTCAACTGCTTTAGAAAAAGAAGATATTGAAGTGGAGGTAAAAGGAAGGCCAAAGTCTATTTACTCTATCAGAAATAAAATAGTAATTAAAAACATTTCTTTCGATGAAATTTACGATAAGTTTGCCATCAGAATCATTTATAAATCTAAACCAGAAGATGAAAAATTTCTAGCTTGGAAGATATATTCTATAGTTACAGATTATTTTAGGCCTAATCCAACTCGGCTACGGGATTGGATTTCTTCTCCAAAAACTACGGGTTATGAAGCTCTCCACATCACTGTTATGGGGCCGAAAGGAAAATGGGTAGAGGTACAGATTAGGAGTGAGCGTATGAATGAAATCGCAGAAAAAGGGTATGCTGCTCATTATAAGTATAAACATAAAAGCGAAGCTCAAGATGAACAAGGTTTAGATTTATGGCTTAATAGGCTACAAGAGGCATTAGAGAATAATGAAATGAATGCTGTTGATTTTGTGGAGCAGTTTAAACTCAACCTATACTCCAAAGAGATATTCGTGTTCACCCCCCAAGGCGATCTTAAATCCTTACCCAAGGGCTCTACTGTGTTGGATTTTGCCTTTGCCATTCATACCGACATCGGCTACACAACCCGTGGAGCAAAAGTTAATGGAAAGATTGTGGCCTTAAGTCGTGTCTTAAAAAGTGGTGATCAGGTAGAAATAATTACATCTTCCACGGCCAAACCTACCAAAAACTGGTTGGATTATGCCACTACTGCCAGAGCAAGGACCAAAATTAAGTCAGCCTTACGAGAAAAACGCAAGCTAGTTGCTGAAGAAGGCAAAGAGATTTTAAGACGAAAACTGAAGTCTCAGCGTATAAGTCTCAACGAAAGAGCTATTAACGAAATGATTGTTTTCTTTAAATTAAAAACCAGTCTAGACTTATTTTATAGAGTAGGAATTGGGGCTATAGATAACAAACAAATCAAGGATTTTGCATCATCCAGAAGTAACGCTTTGGTGTCGTTTTTCAAAAATAAAATTCGGCGTTCGCCACAAAAAGATAGTTCAATAGACCAAGACGATGTATCGAGTAATTACGATCAACTCGTCTTTGGAGATGATGAGCAAAAGCTAGACTATAAATTATCAGCCTGTTGTAATCCAATACCAGGAGATGAAGTTTTTGGGTTTACAACCATAAAAGAGGGGATTAAAGTTCACAAGAAGAACTGTCCAAATGCTATCCAACTTCAGAGTAATTATGCCTACAGAATACTTAGAGCCAAATGGATAGACTCCAGTCAAGAAGAATTTAGTGCTACACTTAAACTCACTGGAATAGACGATCTTGGTCTAGTGAGTATGATCACGAATGAAATCTCAAAAAATCTTCACGTCAATATTCTCAGTATTAGTTTTACTAGCAACGATTCCATTTTTGAAGGAAAAATGGTAGTAAAAGTTAAGAATTTATCCATATTGAATAAACTTATCGAAAGATTAGAAAAAATCGATGGAATCGATAAGGTTAAGCGTCAATAAAAGTCTATTTTTGTAAATATGATAAATAAAGAGAATTTAAAAAACGATTTAGCGGTTGTAAAAAACGTTTTTACTAAATTTTTAGAAAATAATGGTCATCGTAAAACTCCAGAACGGTTTGCTATCCTTCAAGAAATCTACGAAAGTGACGATCATTTTGATATTGAGTCTTTATATATTAAAATGAAAACTAAAAACTATAGAGTCAGTAGAGCGACTTTATACAATACTATAGATTTACTGTTGGATTGCGGACTAGTGAGAAAGCATCAATTTGGTAAAAACCAAGCGCAGTACGAAAAATCTTACTTCGATAAACAGCATGATCATGTGATCATGACAGATACTGGAGAAGTTATAGAATTTTGCGATCCAAGGATTGAAACTATAAAAAAAACGATTGAAGAGGTGTTTGACATTTCAATAGAACGTCATTCATTATATTTCTATGGAACAAAAAACCAACCAAAGACAGATTAAGACATGGCAGTAGACTTACTACTAGGACTTCAATGGGGAGATGAAGGCAAAGGTAAAATTGTTGATTTTCTTACCAAAAATTATAATATTATTGCAAGATTTCAAGGAGGTCCAAATGCTGGGCATACTTTGGAATTTGACGGTATAAAGCACGTTCTCCATACAATACCTTCTGGAATTTTCCATAAAGAGGCCATAAACGTCGTCGGTAACGGAGTCGTTATTGATCCTGTTATTTTTCAAAAAGAGTTGACGGCTTTATCAAAATTCAATATTGATTTTAAGAAAAACCTGCTAATTTCTAGGAAAGCTCATATCATTCTTCCTACCCACAGACTGCTAGATGCAGCTTCTGAAACGTCTAAAGGGAAAGCTAAAATTGGCTCGACTCTTAAAGGAATTGGTCCAACTTACATGGATAAAACAGGTCGTAACGGAATACGAATTGGCGATTTGGAATTGGATTCTTGGAAAGACAAGTACAGACAGTTAGCCAATAAGCATCAAGATCTCATTGAATTTTACAACGTAGATGTACAATATAATTTAAAGGAGCTAGAGCATGAATTTTTCGAAGCTGTTGAGGCTATTAAATCACTCACTTTTATAGACTCTGAAGACTATTTACACAACGCACAAACCAATAATCAAACAATCTTAGCTGAAGGTGCTCAGGGGTCTTTACTAGATATTGATTTTGGAACTTATCCATTCGTCACTTCATCCAACACAACTGCTGCTGGAGCATGTACAGGTTTGGGTATTGCGCCTAATAAAATTAAGGACGTATATGGAATTTTTAAAGCCTATACTACTCGAGTAGGAAGTGGTCCTTTCCCTACTGAACTATTTGATGCTGATGGTGCTAGAATGGCCAAAGTTGGAAACGAATTTGGAGCTACAACAGGTAGGCCAAGACGTTGTGGTTGGTTAGATCTTGTAGCCCTGAAATATGCTGTTCAAGTTAATGGTGTGACTGAGCTTATTATGATGAAGGCTGATGTTTTAAGCGGTTTTAAAACCTTAAAAGTCTGTACCGCTTATAATTACAAAGGAAAAGAAATTTCACACTTGCCTTTCAATATAGAGCCAGAAAACGTGACACCTATCTATAAGTCATTTAAAGGATGGCAAGAGGATATTTCATCTGGAGATAATTTCGAAAAATTACCACAAACCTTAAAAGATTATGTGGCCTATATCGAAGAGAGTGTTGGGGTTAAAATAAGTATTGTTTCTGTGGGACCAGACCGAACAGAGACCATTTTACGTTAATTCTTTCGTTTTAAGGTGTATAAGTAAAATACTTTTCGTCCATCATGCCTTCGGCTATCAGCAGCCTTAAAGTAATTCTTGTCGTAAGTTTTTACCGATTTAATCTCATATTCCGAGGGAATTTGTTTTTTGAATTCTTCCATATACCCATTTTCCACAATCACCTGAACGTTATGTTTTGACGGGAAGCTCTTAGAAAAATCAAGTGGTTGTGAAACTCTATTAGAGTCCCAAATCACCTCAGGCTGAATCGATTTGTAGTAATAAAGATGACTTTGTTGAAGCTCTGCTGACGTTAAGGTGTTGTACTTATCATTTTGTTTGAAAAATTGAATGCCGTAAATCCCCACACTTGTCACCACCAGTATTATAAGAATATTGGATACAAACAGCACCTTGCTTTTTAGTGGGCTGTAGTTAAAAAAGATGACTGCTGAAATAGCAAACATCAAGGCGACTAAAGTATAATACCAAATCCAAAATGAAGTGGTTCTTACTTCTATAATCAAGGGAATGGCAACCACCGAAATTCCAATACAGAAAATTAAAACATAGTGGAATTTCATAGCAATTCTGCTCACGATATCCAATTTTTTAGTTCTAAACTGATAAAGTAAAACTTGAGCTAGATTCAAGGCTAAAGGAATTAATACGGGAACTAAATATCGGGATTTCTTTTCTGGAATAATCGATAATAAAACTACTGCTAGAACAGTCCATAGCCAACTGAACTTATACAGTTTTTTGTTATCCACTTTAGATTTAAAACAAGGATAAGCTAAACTAATAAGTGCGGGAACAGTCCATATTCCCGATTGAATGAAAAAACTCCAATAATAATAAAAGGGTCTAACATTATAACTCGACCAGTTGGAGGTTTCTTGAGCTGCAATTTCTGTAAAAACTTTAGGATCTGCTAATCTTACATACAAATACCATGTAGCTCCCAAGGCAATACCTAAGAGTAAAGTCGAAATGCTAATTATGATCGCTTTTTTTGAAGAGGAATAAGCGATAAAGTAAGCAATTATAAAAGGGAGAAAGAGCGCATATAAACTAACGGGGCCTTTGGATAATACTGAAATGCCTATGCCTAAAATCGCAAGAAAATTATAAAGTAGGCTTTTGGTTGAAGATTGAATGGCTTTAGTTAAAAAGAGTAAGCCTGCAATCATAAATGCATGAGTGTAGGTATCGGAAGGTGCTTCAAACCGAATAGCGATATAGTAGAAGGAGGTGGAAAGAACCAAAGAGGCAATAAGGGCTATTTTTTTGGTCTTTGCTAAACTTTTAAAGAGGTAGTAGCTAAAGAGAACTCCTAAAGTTGCTACGATACTCGTAGGCAATCGATATAAAAAAACCGATTTAATGTCAAATTGGCTAAACATGGTAGTAAACCATGCAGGAAAGGGCGGCTTTTCATAACGAGGTATAGCATTCATGGTCGTCAATAACCAATTATTTTCAGTAAGCATTTCTCTGGCAACATTAAAGTTTCTCGCTTCCATAATACTGACTGGAAGTACGCCCAAGTTGAAGAAAAATAAAATCACACATACTATGATGAGAGTGATGACAGGATATTTATAAATAAGTTTAATCATGTTCCCGTTTTAAAAGATAAAGGTTTCTAATGTAAATGATAATTCCAAAGCTATGACCTACTATCAAAACAGGGTCGCTTCTTAAAATTCCGTAAACCAAAATAAGTAAAGATCCCAGTAAACTTAAAATCCAAAACCCGCTGGGTAACTTCGATAATTTTAAACGTTCAGAATACAACCATTGATAAATAAAACGAAAGGTGAAAATAAGTTGACTTACAATCCCAAGCCATAAGAGTTGGTTTGAAAAGCCATTGTCTACCAATAGATTATTAATATCAAAGGTGTTATTGTTATAATAGTAAATTACAACGACTAAAGGAAAAAGCAGCAAGAAAATCCTAGACGCTACTGGGAATTTATGCCACTGATTTTGGAGTTGAATATTTCGGATATATATAAAATAAGTTAGACTTTGACCTAACATAATAGAAAAATCATTTCTTAGATAGCCGTAGACGAACAACAGAAAAGAAGCCAATAAACTTATTTGCCAAAAAAAACGCGGGGCAATTACTTTCTTTTGTTTTTCTGAAATCAACCATTGATAAAAGGTTCTACTGGAAAAAAGGAACTGCGCTGTAAAACCAATGGCATAAATCACGATTGATGAATTTGGCATGATTTAGACTCTATTTTGTAATTGATATATTTTTTCTTCATCCACAGATATGCAAAACAATCCGTTAAGGGTCCTACAAGTCGATTGATTAAACCAAAATTTGCTGTTCCAGCTATTCTGGGAAAATGCCTCACATCTACTTGTTTTATCGTTCCATTTTGAAGTAAAATCATAGCAGGTAAAAACCGATGTAAACCTTTGAACATTGGAATGTTTTGAGCATAACTTGTTTTTATGATTTTTAAAGGACAACCTGTGTCGTCCATACCATCTTGAGTAAATAAGCGCCTTATTCCATTTGCTATAGTTGAACTCAAATTTTTGACCATACTATCTTTTCTGTTTTTAGATCGATTTCCTGTTACCAAATCATACTCCTGGGCATGTTCTAAAAGAAGGTCGAAGTCTTCTGGGTGAGTTTGTAAATCCGCATCGATATATCCGGTTAACTCAGTTGTCACGTGATCGAATCCTGCTTTTATAGCAGTACTTAATCCATAATTTTTATTGAAGTTGAGGTATTGAAAACAAGGGTTTTCTTCACATAATTGTTTCATGATGTCCAAGCTTTCATCTTTAGAACCATCATTTACAAACAGCAGTTTCATTTTATGATCTGATTGCTTAAAATAGGCCCTAAATACATCAGCAAGTCTATGCAAATTTTCAGCTTCATTATAAACGGGGACAATAATGGTTAATTTAAAATTCTCCATGGTCTTCAATGGTCGTTTTAAACCAATCGATCTGGTGTTGAATACCTTTTTCTAGATTGGTTTTAGGATTATAGCCGAATAAATTTCGTGCTTTAGTAATATTCGCGACGGTTTCTTTTTGGTCAGATTCCCGTGCTGGCTTTAATTCAATTGAAATATGTTTTTTTAATAATTTTTCTACGTATAAGATCCCTTGCTCTGTAGTTTCCTGTTTGTGATGGCCTATGTTTATAATTTCCAAATTGGTTAATTTTTGTTTTTTCAAACATAAATAAATGCCATTAACAATGTCTTCAACATAAGTAAAACTTCGCTTATGTTGCTTACTCCCCTCAAACAAAGGGAATTGAGTATTGTTTAAACTAGCCTTAATAAGCTTGGTGTATAGCTTGTCGGGTCGTTCTCTTGGGCCATATACTGAATACAAGCGCAAAGAACAGGCTCTAAATTCTTTTTTTCTGGCTTCAGCAAGAATGAGCTGTTCTGCCGCGAGTTTGGTAACGCCATAGTATGAAGTTGGTTGAGGAACTGCCTTTTCACTTTTAGTGGCATAATCTCCATAAACGGATGAGGTTGAAATATTTATGAATTGAATGAAAGACTTTTGTTTTTTCGTAAACTCAATGAGCTTCTGAGTCGCAACCACGTTATTAGTTAGATAACTATCAAAACTGCTCGTTGCCGAAATCCCAGGTTGTGCAGCAAAATGAATAATGAATTGATAATCTTTTTCTAGTCTGTCATACAAGGTGTCGTTTCGTAAATCGCCTTCGATAACGGAAATCCCTTTTTTAATAAGATTATCTGCATTTATCTTTTTCAGCTTAACAGAATAGTAAGGGTTGAAGTTATCCACACCATCAATTTCATACCCTTTTTCAATAAGGTATTCGGCCATATGCGAGCCTATAAAACCTGCAATACCGGTAATTAAAACTTTCATTTAAAACAATTTAAAAATCAATCAAATTTGATCATTTAAGACTACTAGTTTGCTACGAAATTAAAACTGAGTGACGTAATGTTTGCATTAAAATTCTGTGTAGTTCGCTCGTAATAGTTGTATTCCAAATTTATGCTTTTCAAACCAAAACCACCAATGTTTAATTTATTTAAAGGATCATAGTACTTAAAGCCTATGCCATATTGATGGGCATCATATTCTGCTAAGTCATAATCTGAAGTATAAAATTCTTGTGTTGAGACTATAGTATTGTATTCTCCAAAATCGTTTGCTGCGGTTTGTGTATAGTAACGGTACATAGGATAAAACGTATAATTCAATCCTAGTTTTATAGGTAATTCTGCTTTAAAGGTATGTGAATCTATTCCCCAATCATCTGTGTAAAAACGATAATACGTTCTTAAAATGAAATTTTGATTCAAGTAAAAATTAGTACGGTTACCCAAGGCTATTTTTGTACGTGTATCTGGTAAACGCTCAATATCATTTCCTAAAGTAAAGTTCTCGACCATCGTATCTTCAAAATCTCCAAAATAGACACGTTGATGCGGTGTAGATAGCAAGCCGTTTTGAAGAACAACGTCACCAATAAATGCTGTTTGAATAGATTTTGAAAGAATTTGTGAAAGACTTACTCCAATACTATAAGAGTTCCTACTCTCATCTTGAAATTCTGTATAATTACTAGAGAAATTTGGATTTCCACTAAAGGAATAATCAGATAAATTGAAACCTTCTCTAAATTCAATAGGATATTGCGGTCTCCATGAATCAAAATAAGCGTTGACATTAAGTTGTAATTCAGTGTTTTTTTCGTTGAATAGTTTGGTGATACTCCCTCCAAAACCAATCGAGCTGTAGTCGTATTCATTGGCAAAAGAAACATTTCCACTTATGATGGTATTTCGGTCGTCTGATGAATGTGCATAATTGGCGGTTAGACCAAACCAAGTATCTTGTTCTGACGCTCCCGATGAGGCCACAAATGGGTCTGCAGGTTGTGGACCATCAAAAGGATCAATATTGCTAGAAGAGGCTGAAGTATATGCAGAAACGGTTGCATCTACAGTCAAAACATCATCATCGTTTAAAGGAATAGATATGTTGATGGATGGGGCAATATCAGTTAATTCTTCTGTGCCTCGACCTCCTGTAACAGCAGCATTTTCGCCATCCTGAGTATAATAACTGGACAATAAGTTGACTTCTACCGACTCTAGTACTCGTTTTTTATACTCAGTGGGTTCTTCTTCTTGTGCCATTATATGTCCTGAAACAAGTAGTAAGACGATGCTATAAAAAGTTATGTATTTCTTCATATTTATTTTAATTACAGCCGCAACCGCCGCCTGTTTTACCTCCATTTGCTCCAGCTGCTGCTTCGCGGTAGGATTGAAAGGTTGATTTATACTTATCTAAATCTCGCTCTGATAATCGCATATCAGGATCGTTGATATTGATTTTTTCGTATTCTTTTACTGCTACACAAGACATAAAGAAGAAACTTATGAGCGTCAATTTTGTGAGTGTTTTAATCATGGTGTTGTAATATTTATATGTGTTGACGTGGCTAGGCTTCCGTCATTTTTTACAATAATGGCTTCCACATCGGGAAGTTGATTAATCATATTTAATCCTACTTCGCTACCCATTACGAAAATGGAGGTTGCTAGAGCGTCAGCTAATTCTGCTTTAGGAGCAAAAACAGTAACACTCAATATACCTTTGGTGGGCATCCCTGTTCGAGGATCAATAATATGGGCATAGCGCTCCCCATCGATGAGCAGAAATTTTTCGTAATTGCCAGAAGTGACAACGGCATTATTTTTTAGGTCGAATAATCCATAGTTCTTAGAGTTATCCATAGGGTTGGTAATTGCAACTTTCCAGAGTTCACCCTTAGGTTGAAGCCCCCAGGCATTCATATCTCCAGAGGCATTTATAATTCCTCCAGACACTCCTTTTTCCATCAGTAGGCTTTTAGCTTTATCTGCTGCATAGCCCTTACCAATGGCGCCGAAGCCGATTTTCATTCCTTTTTGAGTTAAGAAAACAGTTGAATTTTTTTCATCTAGTTTGATATTCTTGTATCCAATAGCATTTACGGAGGAAGAGATCAAAGCTTTATCTGGTACTTGTGTTTCTTCACCATTAAATACCCATATTTTATCTATGGCCGCAAAACTGATATCGAAAGCACCGTCGGTTATTTTTGAAATAGAAATGGACCGTTTGATAAGCTGAAACAATTCATTATCGACTTGAACCGGCTTAAGACCAGCATTACGGTTTATAGCAGACGTTTGAGAGGTAGATTTCCAGGAGGATATCAATTCTTCGATGCGTTGCATCTCTACAACAGCTAAGTCTATGTAATTTTCTGCTTCTTTTTTTGAATCAGCTATAACGGTAATATCAAAGTTGCTTCCCATTAAGCCCAACTCTCTCTTAAAAATATCCTGAGCTTGAGCGGCAAAATTTATTAAAACAAGCAAAATCATTAGTTTACTTCGCATATATGGCAGTTATGTAATCATTTGGTGATATGTTTTTATACCCTAATTTATTAAGGACTTCACCTTCGCTGTTTAGCAATAATACAAAGGGGAAGTATCCACTAGTATTATATTCTGCTGCAAGAGCATTGTTTTTATCTTGTATAGCCTTGGACGGCTTATTGCTTTTACGCCTAGGAAAGTCTGCGCGTACCAATATCAATTTTTCACTGGCATGAGCTTTAAATTGTTCACTTTGCCAGATTTGGCGGTCAAGTTTAATACAAGGGGCACACCAGTCTGAACCTGAAAATAAAAGCAAGATGTCTTTGTTATTTTTTTTGGCTTGTGTTTTAGCTTCTTCTATATCGTAGGTCCAGTCTTGTGCAAAACTTGTGAGACCTAGGCATAGAAACATGATTAACGCAGTTAACTTCATAAGTTTTATTTTTACTTACAAAATAACGTCAAGAAAAAGCATTTACTCTAGGAATGAACAGATCTTAAGCGAATCTTAAGTTTCAAGGTGTTCTTGGAATTTTAAGACTAAAACAAGTGCATTCATCAGAACTTACATGGATTTTAATCTTTAATAAATCTATGGCTTTAGCAACGATGGCAAGACCTAAACCATAACCTTTCTCAGTATTTTCGTGATACCTGTTTCTGAAAAAGGGATTGAAAATGTCGTTGATTTCATCAGCTGGAATCTTTTGGCCTTTATTACAAATAGAAAGCTTCAAGTGATGGGTTGTCGGTTCTAGTGAAATACTAATCCTAGTTTGGTCTTCGCCATACTTTACCGCATTAGAAATCAAATTATCAAGGACTAACCTTAAATAAGTTTTATGGGTTTGTATCTGGCAATCCTCAGATTTATCTAATGTAATACTGATGCCTTTTTTTAAAATATCCTTTTTGTAATTTATTAAAATGGCCTCTATTTCGTCGTATAGACACAGCTCCTCGGTTTCTAGATTCTTAAGGGTATGGCTGTTTAATCGAGCAAGAATGAGCAATTTTTCAACAGCATCAGACATGCCGTCAATCTTATTAATATTGTTTTTAATCTCTTCGACATACTGCTCGGGCTCACGTTTTTTTCTAATTAAAACTTCCAGATTTCCCTTAAGAATTGCTAGCGGTGTTCTGAGTTGGTGAGAGGCATCTGCAGTGAATTGCTTTTCGCGTTTTACGGCTGCATCTATTCGGTTTAAAAAGTTGTTAATAGCTTTAGACAGAGTTTCTAATTCATCACCATTACTAGTTTCAGGAACGCGCTTGTTGAGGTTGTTGGAGCTAATTTCATTCACGGTTTTAGCTATAAAAGTCACAGGCTTAATGGTGATCTGTGATATGAGTCGAGACATGAAAAATGTAATGACCAGTAAAATAGGATAGATAAATAATAAGGTATCTAAAAGTGTTTTTATGACTAACTCTGCATCACCCAAAGGAATGGCGATGGCAATAAAGCCTTGAATGGTGTTGTTCTCTATAAGCGGAAATTGAATTTGCCTGATGTTTTCACCGTCCAAATTTTGATTGCTGATAAAGGTATTCTCTTGTTGAAGGTCTAATTCCAGACTGCTTTCACGAAGATTTGGCGATTTGTCTAAACCTTGACCTTTGGCGTTGTATAACTCAACAAATAAGGGATAGACTTCAATTTCTATATGCTCGCGCTCTAGCCACTCATCTTTATAGGCGAAATAAACGCTGTCTTTGCGAAACATTACTTCATTGATATGCTTTTTAGCTTCAAATTTTAATGCTCCATCGATTTCACTAAAGACAATATTTTTAACGGTAAAATAAATAGCAATAAATACAACAATAGATATGCTTGCTATACCTAAAACTGAATATAAAGCAATTCTATTTCTAATCGATAATTTCATTACTCATCAGCTATAAAACCAACCCCGCGAACGGTTTTGATAAGTTCATTTTTATCAAGCTTCATTTTTTTCCGTATGGCATTCATATAGACATCTAAGACCCCAGAATCATAGTCGAAGTGAATATCCCACACGTCTTCAATAATAGATTGCCTGGTGCATACTTGTCCTTTGTGGCGAACTAAATGAGCTAAAAAATTGAATTCTTTATCGGTTAAAGTGATGGGTTTTTCCGACTTTAAAACCTGATGTTTACTCATGTTCAAGGATAAGTCACCGAGATGCAATACCTCATCTATCTTATAATATAAACGCAAATGAGTTTCAATTCTTGCGAGAAGCTCTTCAAAATTAAAAGGTTTTTTAATGTAATCGTTAGCACCACTTTTTAAGCCTTCAATAGTATCTTCTATGGTATCTTTCGCGGTTAAAAAAATAATTGGTGTTGAAATGTGTTCACTTCTCAATTGTTTGCAAACGTCAATACCCTTTAGTTTTGGCATCATCCAATCCAGCAAAATTAAACTGATGGAATTATGTTTTACAAGTTTTAAAACCTCTTCACCGTTTTTAACCACCAAACACTGGTAACCTTCTTCGGTTAAGCCTTTTTTCAAAAGTTTAGCAATATCAACCTGGTCTTCTGCTATTAAAATGGTAAAATTTCCTTTGTTCATAATTAATGACTGTGACCACCGCCACCTGTTGTAATAATATCAAATACACCTCGGATTAAAAATTGAGCTTCTGTATCGACTTGTTCTGAGTTTAAAATAGGTTTGAGCCCATTTTGAGGCGAATCTGTATCTACTTCAATTTTATTGAAGGTGTATAAACTATCGGTTTTAGAATTGAGTTGTAAGATATACGTTTCCCCGTCAACCTCAGTAAAAGCAGTCTCAGGCAAAGCTAAATAGTCTTTAGAATCAGATTTGAAATAAGCATTTACAAACATGCCAACCGAAAAGTTGACGTTTTCATTTTTGGGGTGTGCATGAACGCGAACGCTCCTGTTTTCATTAACTTCCGCACCAATCAACTTTACATAAGCTTTATAGCTTTGATCTGAAATCTCAGGAATTTTAAAGCTTAATGTGTCCCCTTTATGGATCTTTAAGATGTCTTTTTCAAAGACATCCAGTTCAAGGTGAACGTGATCGACATCAAGGATTTCCAAAATCATTTCAGATTTAGCTAAAAATTTACCTTGGGCTACATTCAATTTTGAAATTTTACCACTAATAGGGGCGTATATACGAATTTCTGATGTGAAATTCCCCTTAGCAATTTGATCAGGGTTGAGATTCATTAATTTAATTTGCTCAGCTGTTGCTTGAAGTTGTGCTTTGGCTTTTAGATAGTCGTTTTTGGTAGATTGAAAGACTTTCTGTGCAATCACTTTATCCTCTAATAAGTTTTTTTTCCGCTCAAATTCTGAAGTTTGAAATTCTAGATCACTAAAACTTTCAACATATTTTTGTTGCATTTTAATAAAATCGGGATGCTTTAGTTTAACCAACAAATCTCCTTTTTGGACGTCGTTCCCAACTAAAAGTTGAGTTTCAGAAATATATCCATCAAAATACGAACTCACAGTAGCTCGATTCTCGGGGGGTACATCTATCATTCCAGTCACTTGAAATTGCTCTGAAAATCTATTTTGTTTTAAATTTCCTAATTCTAGTTGCGCAGTTTCAAATTGCTCGCCTGTAATCTCAATTAAATTGTTGTCATTATTCTGTTCTACTTCAGCTGAAGTAGACTTGCTATCATTACAGGATAAAAATATCAAGTTGAATAGGAATAGGCTTGTATATATATATCGTTTCATAAGTTTAGTTTAGTAAAAAATAATTTAAGGCTATAATAGTCTGGTTATAATCTCGGAGCTTGGTTAAATAATCAAGTTGGATGCGCTGGGCATTTTCTAAGCTTTGCACATATCTAAAAAAATCAATTTCACCAGCTTTGTAGCTCAGCTTAGCAATCTTTAATAGTTCATCGGCAATTTTAAGTTGATTTTCTTCATAATTTTTCAAGGCTTCTTGCTGTACTGAAAGCTGGTTGACCAACTGGTCTTTTTGCTGGGTTAAGTTGATTTGTGCATCTTCAAAAGCGGCTTGTTTTGATAGGGTAGTGATTTCTGCAGATATAATCTTTGACCGATCTCCGAAAAATAATAAGGGGATATTTAAGCCAATTTGATACCCAGTAAAATTTTTATCGATAGCCGAATTACTTCTGATAAAATAACTGGCGGAAATCCCAGGCAGTAACTCATTTTTGGCTAAAGCTGAGTTGCGCTTTGCTAATTTTTGATCTAATTCTAATGCTGATAAACTCAGGTTTTCAGAGCCGTTGTTCGTCATATCCAGTTGAAGCTTGTAGAGCGTTTTCTCCCTCAAGACTAAACTGTCTTGGCTCTGCAGCAAGCCTTTTATAGCGAGTATGCTATTGTTTAACTTTTGCTTTAGCTGCGCTTGTTCAATTGTGATTTGATTGGCTTTGGATTGTGCGGTGATCTTTTCTAAATAATTTGATTCTCCTTCTTCAAACCTTCGTTTAGCCATGCGAGAAAAATCATTATAAATCTTATAAATACTATCGTAAATGGATAATTTGGCAACCGCTTCCAAGTAATTTTGATAACTGATTTGAAGCGACTTGATCTTTCTAATTTCAGTGATATTGTACTGGGTCTTTGCTAGTTCAGTTTTCACCTTATTTAATTTCAGCCTACTTCCGTAAACCGTTGGGAAATCAAATTGTTGCGAAATGCCCCAAGCTCTAAAAACAGGGATATCGTTGAAAGGTTCGAACACGGTTTCATCATAGTTGTGATAAACTTGAGTTCTATTAAAACTAAAAGCCTCACCCTCTGCAGCTTCAGTGCTTTCCGCTCTAAGTTGACTTGCTTTTAACTGCTTATTATTATCGAGCATCTTTGTTTTCAGACTTTCAAATTCTTGGTCTTGAGCATTCGCTGTAAATCCAGCAAAACCCATCAAAATAACAAAAATACTCAGCTTAGGATTTAGCCTTAACTTGGAAGGATTATTTTTTAATGCATAAAGCACTGGAAGTATTATTAAAGTGAGTAGGGTAGACGTTATCAAACCTCCTATCACTACTGTAGCTAATGGACGTTGAACTTCTGCACCTGCACCAGTTGAAATAGCCATAGGTAAAAAGCCTAAAGCTGTAGAACTGGCCGTTAATAAAACTGCCCTTAGGCGATCTTGTGTAGCATCTATTATATGTTGTAAACTCAATTTGTCGTGGGTTTTTAGGATGTCTTTAAAATACTCTACTAAAATGATTCCGTTTAATACGGCTATACCAAATAAAGCAATAAAACCAACCCCTGCCGAAATACTAAACGGCATATCTCTTAGCCATAGTAAAAAAACACCACCAACAGCAGAAAATGGAATAGCTGTAAAAATAAGTAGGGCGTCCTTATGTGTTCGTAGGGCAAAAAATAGCATGATATAAATTAAGACTAAGGCTATCGGTACTGCAATCTTTAAGCGTGCTTTGGCACTTTCTAAATTCTCAAATTGGCCTCCATAAGTCATGGTATACCCAACGGGCAACTCTAGATTTTGATCAATGATTTTTTGTATATCTGTAACGACAGATTCTAAATCTCGGTTACGAACATTTACGCCTACTACAATACGGCGTTTGGATTCATCTCTGGAGATTTTAGCAGGACCTTTTTCAAAAGTAATATCGGCGACTTCATTCAATGGAATTTTACCAAAACCTGGGGTATCAATCATTAAATTCCTTAAATCATCGATATCCTGGCGTTCACTTTCCTGAAGCCTTACCACTAAGTCAAATCGCTTTTCGCCTTCAAAAACAACTCCAGTTGTTTTACCAGCAAATCCTGCTGTTATAACCTCATTAATACTTTTTATATCCAATCCATAACGTCCTATTTTATCCCGTTTGTAGTTGACCAGCATTTGTGGTAAGCCCACAATCTTTTCTACGGAGATGTCTGCAGCACCATCTACATTTTCAATAAGCGACTTGATTTCATTCCCTTTTCGAGCTAAAATATCTAAATCCTCTCCAAACACTTTTATGGCTATATCTGAGCGAACTCCAGTAATCAATTCATTAAAACGCATTTCAATAGGTTGCGTAAATTCAAGATCCATTCCTGGAAAAACTGATAGCGCCTCATCAAATTTTTCTGCTAAGCCTTCTTTGGTATCGGCCGACGTCCACTCTGATTTGGGTTTCAGGCGCACAATTACATCTGAATCCTGCATCGACATTGGGTCTGTTGGCACTTCAGCAGCACCAATACGGGAGACCACTTGCGTGACTTCAGGAAATTGCTCAAGGAGTATTTTTTCTATAGCAGTAGTGCGTTCAACTGTACTTTTTAAGGATTTGCCTGTTTTTAAAATGGGTTGAATTACAAAGTCACCTTCATCGAGTGTGGGCACAAATTCAGCACCCATTCTAGTAAATGTAAACACACCAAGTGCTAGCAAGGCAACAGCTGAAATCAGGACTAGTTTCGTATGATTTAAGGCCCATTTGATTGAAGGCAAATACAATCGTTTAACGCCATTGAGGAATTTTGTTGAAAGATTAGTTTTTGAATTCAATTGCGGTTTTAAAATCAAACTACAGGCTACTGGGACCCAGGTGAAACATAAAATCATTGCACCAATGAGAGCAAAGCTGAAGGTGAGGGCCATGGGTCTAAACATCTTACCTTCTACACCACTCAATGATAAAATTGGGATAAATACAATCAAGATAATCAACTGACCAAAAATAGCTGAATTTAGCATTTTGGATGCTCCATTTAGTGTGATTTTGTCTTTTAGTGACTTGATTTCAATTGAAGTTTTGCCAGCAAACTCATTGGAGCGTTGCCATAATTTAAAGGCGACAAACTCCACAATTATCACAGCACCATCAATAATAATCCCGAAGTCTAAAGCACCTAAACTCATTAAGTTGGCGTCAACACCAAATAGGTACATCAAGCTGATAGCCGCTAGAAAACTCAAGGGGATAATTGATGCAATGACTAAGCCAGAACGCCAATCACCAATGAGCAGAACGACTATAAATGAGACTACAAAAAAGCCTAGCAATAAATTCTCAGCAATAGTGGAGGTTGTGCGTTGTATTAATTCCGAGCGGTCCAAAAAACCGTTGATATATACTCCTTCAGGTAAGCTGCCTTCAATTTCAGAAATTCGTTTTTTTACCGCATCAATGACACGTTTGGAATCGGCATCTTTCAGCATCATCACCTGTCCTAAAACTTTTTCGCCTTCTCCATTTCCGGTTATAGCACCAAAGCGTCTGGCGTATCCAAAACCTACTTCAGCAATATCTTTGATAAAAACAGGTTGGTTGTTGCGAGTGGTAACACTTATGTTTTTAATGTCTTCTAAACTTTCAATAAGTCCTTCGCCTCTTATAAAATAGGCTTCTTCATTCTTTTCGATATAACTGCCACCAGCCACAGAATTATTGTTTTCAAGGGCTTGAAAAACTTCAGCAATAGTGATGTTATTGGCCTGTAGGCGCTTCGAATTAATGCTGACCTCGTACTCTTTTAGGAAGCCTCCCCAGGTATTAATTTCAACGACACCAGGAATGCCTGCAAGTTGCCGTTTTACAATCCAATCTTGAATGGTACGCAATTCGGTAGCATCATACTGGTCCTCGAAGCCTGGCTTGGTTTCTAAAGTATATTGATATATCTCGCCTAAACCAGTCGTAATAGGTCCCATTTCTGGAGTACCAAAACCTGAAGGAATCTTTGCAGCTGCAGATTTCAGTTTTTCGGCAATGAGTTGACGTGGTAAATACGTGCCTAAATTATCTTCAAAGACTATGGTGACTACCGAAAGGCCAAACTTAGAGACCGAGCGTATTTCTTTGACGCCTGGTAAATTTACCATCTCCAATTCGACGGGATAGGTAATAAACTGTTCAACATCAGTAGTAGAAAGGTTCCGTGATGTTGTGATCACTTGTACTTGATTGTTGGTGATATCGGGGACGGCACCAATAGGTATTTGGGTTAAGGAATAAACTCCAAAACCAACAATACCACTCACCATTAATAGGATAAAGAATTTAGACTTTAAGCTAAATTCAATAATTTTTGATAACATGAAATTTTAAATTGAAAAATGAAACAATAAACTTGAATTACACCAGAGTATACTGTTTTGGTGGTTGAAGAATATCAGTTTCAATTAATAAATCAAATTGTGAAGTATAATTAAAATTATTCAGGACTATTTCAAGAGGGGCTGTTAGCCTTAGACTTATGACCTGAGGTAATTCAAAGAAAAAAATGTGGGAGTAATGCTGGCATTCTTGAAAAGGAAGGTTTTGATGTTCATCGTGTTCTTTTTCGTGCGCCTCTTTTTGATTACCATAGTGTAAGTCAAAAAACTCTAAAAATGAATTTTGATGTTCAGTTTTATGAAGCTCGTAATGCTCTGTCAAATTATTGAGGTTTACCAAATTAGCAGCGTTTAAACCAAACGATTGTAAGGTAAAAAGCATGACCAGTAGATATGAAAACACATTCTTCATTATTACAAATGTAGTGTATTTTTAATTTTGTGAACTTAAGATTTGCTTAATAATGCTAGTTTCAATAGAAACGTAAATTCCTTTAATTTAATTCAATTTTCTTTAAAATTCGGCTCCATTTTTTATACGCTTAGAGGTTCGAAACAGTTATGCTGATCTCTGCCAAAACGGATACACTGCTAAAGCTTAACAAATCATTTTACTTAGTTATAATAGAACCTTAAGTTAGTTTTTATTAAATTGTCATCTATTTCAATAAAACCCATAATATATTATGTCAAATACAAATTTAGATACAATTGATTCATTACTTCATCAAAATACATATTTAGATAACGGTAAACTAGTCAACTGGGACGGAAAAATGGATGAGGTGCATTCAACAATTTCTACGAGTTCAGAATACAAGCCAACCTTACTTGGCACTGTTCCTCATATGGATGAGCCAACAGCTTTAAAAGTATTAAACTCGGCGGTAAAAGCCTACGATAAAGGAAAAGGACAGTGGCCAACTATGCGCGTAAAAGATAGAATAGAATGTATGAAATCTTTTGTGGAGCATATGCAAACCAAACGAACTGAAGTTGTAAAACTACTGATGTGGGAAATAGGAAAAACGCTACCAGATTCAGAAAAAGAATTTGATAGGACTGTTCAGTATATTTATGACACAATAGATGATTACAAACAGCTGGACAGGGATAGTGCCAAGTTTGAAAAAATAGATGGGATCAACGCTCATATTAGAAGAGGACCACTCGGCGTGGTTCTATGTTTAGGACCTTACAATTATCCATTGAATGAAACCTTTGCTTTGCTTATTCCAGCATTGATAATGGGAAACACTGCTGTTTTTAAACCTGCCAAGCACGGAGTTCTTTTATTATCTCCTTTGCTAGAAGCTTTTCAAAAAAGTTTCCCTGCTGGAGTTATAAATGTAATTTATGGGAGAGGCAGAGAAGTTGCAGTTCCCATCATGAAAACAGGTAAGATTGATGTTTTAGCACTTATAGGACACTCAACTTCTGCTATTGCCCTCCAGGATCAACATCCTTACAAAAATAGGTTAAGGCTTATTCTCGGTTTAGAAGCCAAAAATCCAGCTATCATTCTCCCAGATGCAGATTTAGATTTGGCTATTGAAGAGTGTATTAATGGATCATTATCTTATAATGGTCAGAGGTGTACAGCTCTTAAAATCATATATGTTCATGATGAAATTAAGGACGAGTTTAATGAGAGATTTTCAAAACGAGTGGATGAGCTTAAGTTTGGACAACCTTGGGAAGAAGGCGTAAAATTGACACCACTCCCAGATCCTAACAAACCCGTATACATTAAGGAGTTGATTGATGATGCTAAAGAAAAAGGAGCGAAGATCCTCAATAAAAAAGGAGGCACTGTGACCGATAATTATATTTACCCAGCGGTATTATACCCCGTCAACGAATCTATGCGTGTTTATCAAGAAGAGCAATTTGGCCCTGTGGTGCCTATAAAATCCTTTAACGATATACAAGAACTACTGGATGAAATAGCAAAATCTAATTATGGACAGCAGGTTAGTTTATTTGGCAAAAATGTCGATACCCTTGCACCACTCATAGATGTATTGGTAAATTTAGTCTGTAGAGTTAACTTAAATAGCTCTTGCCAGCGAGGACCTGATGTTTTACCATTTACTGGGCGTAAGGATTCTGCAGTAGGAACCTTGAGTGTTCATGATGCCTTAAGATCATTTTCTATAAGAACTTTTTTAGCATCAAAAGACAATCCTCATAATAATGATATTATACGTAAACTTTTGGAAAGTAAAACGTCCAATTTTGTAAGTACAGATTACCTCCTTTAATAGGTTTTGAAGGAGTTTAATTTGAGGTTATTTGATATACTTAAAGCAGCAATTTATTGCTGCTTTTGTTTTAATAAAAATGTAATTTTGCTAGCCTAAAGAAATCGATTTGAAATACTTTCTAGTTTTAGTGTCTTTTTTGCTTTTTGTAAATATTTCGTATTCTCAACAAGTGAAAAAAATAGATTATACTAGCGATAGAACTCTTGTGGATGAAGCGAACTATCCGGGTGCTTTTATCTTATCGAAAGTCAATAATCAAGTTTACTTTCTTCATGACGGTATTGAGGTTTGGTGCGATCGAGCTATTTTTTATCAAACGGAAGACTTTTTTAGAGCTTTTGGGAATGTAAGAATGAAGCAGGGCGATACGGTGAATATGACTAGTAAGTATGCTGAATATAATGGATATACCCAATTTGCCTTTGCTAGTGAAGATGTTGTATTAACTACACCTAGTAATAGACTCACAACAGATTCCTTGTTTTTCAACAGACTTAAGCAAGAGGCTTTTTACAGAAGTGGTGGAGCTGTAAAGGATTCAGCATCTACTATTACAAGCGTGATAGGTAGATATTTTATGAATCAAGAAAAATTTTCGTTTCGGAAAGAAGTTAAAGTCAGAAATCCAGAGTATGATATCGACTCAGATTATTTAGATTTTTATTCTGAGAAAGGCCATGCTTATTTGTATGGTCCTTCTACGATAACAAGCGAAACGAGTACAGTGTATTGCGAGAGAGGATTTTACGATACGCGAAAGGATAATGGGTTTTTTGTCAAGAATTCAAAAATCGATTACGAAAATCGATTGCTGGAAGGGGATAGTATTTATTTTGATAGGCCCACGGGATTCGCTTCTGCAACCAACAACATTAAAGTCACCGATACGGTGAATCAATCGGTTATAAAAGGTCATTATGCAGAGGTATTTAGATTGAAGGACTCTCTGTTCATTACAAAAAATCCACTTGCAGCTATAAAACAAGAGAAGGATTCAGTCTTTATAGCAAGTGATACATTGATGATTACAGGAAAGACAGGAAATAGAGATATACGAGCTTTTTACGATGCTAGATTGTATAAATCGGATTTGAGCGGAAAAGCAGATTCTATACATAGTAACGAAGTCACTGGACTCACTAAATTGATTCGAGATCCAATTTTATGGTCAGGTGAAAGCCAAATTACTGGAGATACCATTCATTTAATCAGTAATACAGAGACGGAACAATTAGATTCTCTAAAAGTTTTTTATAATGCGTTTATGATCCAAAAAGACTCCATAGACGGCTATAATCAAATTAAGGGGAAAGAACTTTACGGGTTATTTAAGAATAACGAAATCTATGAAGTTAATATCATTCGAAATGCAGAATCCTTATTCTTTTTGAGGGACGATACCTCAGATCTTTTAGGCATTAATAAATCGATCTCGGCTAAAATTAAAATCTTGTTGGAAAAACAAGAAATCGTAGATGTCTATTACTTCAATGAAGTGGATTCCCAAACGCATCCAAGTTCTATGTTTCCAGAAAATGCTAGGAAATTAAAAAACTTCACTTGGAGGGGAGATGAGCGGCTGACGAGCAAAGCAGACTTGTTTAAAGGGAGAGATATCTTGGTTTTGCCTAAAATAAAGGGTCTAGAAGATCCTGAGATTTACGATGACTTTTTTGAAGGAATAAGAGAATTAAATCCAAATTCAGATTTAGAAAAAGCGAACTTAAAATCTTCAAATACAGATAAAGTTTCAAAAGGTGAAAAATTGCCGTTAAAAAAAATAAAAGCAGTAAAAATAGATGATGAAAAGTGATTTTTTAGACTTTCAGGCACAAACGACTCCCCATCCCTTAGGGGTTGAGGTAGTCTCGGCAGAAGGCTCTTATATTTATGCAAAAGATGGAACCCAATATCTAGACTTTGTGGCAGGTGTTTCTGCCTGTGGTTTGGGTCATAGGCATCCCAAAGTGATTGAAGCTATAAAAAATCAGCTAGATCAATACATGCATGTCATGGTATATGGGGAATACATACAATCTCCAGCGGTAGAATTTTCAAAACTTTTAGCAGAGCAATTACCTGAACCTTTATCTCAAACTTATCTAGTAAATAGCGGCACGGAGGCTATTGATGGAGCGATGAAGTTGGCCCGCAGAGCTACTGGCAGGAGTCAGATAATAGCTGCCAAAAAGTGTTATCATGGTAATTCTTATGGGGCCTTAAGTTTGATGGATTATGAGGAGCGTGTAGCACCCTTTAGGCCGTTAGTTGGAGATATCACTCACTTACAATTTAATACTGAAACTTGTTTCAATATTATAACAGAGCAAACCGCAGCTGTCATATTAGAGACTATCCAAGGCGGAGCTGGGTTCATTTTACCTAAAAATGATTATTTAAAAAAGATAAAAAAACGTTGTGAAGAGGTTGGAGCCTTGTTGATTTTAGATGAAATCCAACCTGGATTTGGGAGAACAGGAAAGCTTTTTGGCTTCCAACATTTTGATGTGGTACCAGATATTCTTGTTTTAGGAAAAGCCATGGCTTCTGGATTACCAGTAGGTGCCTTTACAGCTTCTAAAGCTTTAATGAGCCTACTAAGTGATAGCCCGAAACTAGCTCATATTACTACCTTTGGAGGTAATCCTGTGATTGCTTCAGCTTGTAAAGCTACTTTAGAGGTGCTTCTTTCCACGTCTATCATTCAGGATGTAGATCGTAAAGAAAAACTATTTAGAGAGTTACTTCAGCATGATCTTATAGAAGAAGTAAGGGGCAAAGGTTTGATGCTAGCTCCCCTATTTAAGAGTGATGAGATTGCTAATTATTTAGTGCTAGAAGCTAAGAATCGAGGCCTTATTTTATTCTGGTTACTGTATGAAAAAAAAGCTGTCAGAATTTCCCCACCATTAACCATTTCAGAGGAAGAAATAACTAAGGGCTGTGGCATTATTATTGATATATTGAATGAGTATTCTAAACAAAAAAAAGATGAATAACTTGTGGATAACATTTTATCAAATCTAGATTTAAATTGAAAAAAGACCTTTACCTTAACCAAAACTTAAATCATTTTATATGCAATTAGGATCCTCTCATCACGATGACTTCGATTTTCCTATAGAGAAATTTGAAATGATGTTGAAAACCAATGAGATATTGTTTTTTGATGCAACGGAGTTCGAAAATATTATAGGTCATTATATCGATAGCGGTCGTTTAGCTCTAGCTAAAAAGGCCTTAAAACTTGCTTTAGATCAACACCCAAAGTCGGTTAACTTACTTTTGATGAAGGCAGAATTGCTTTCTTTTGAAGATAAGTTTGAAAAAGCTATGGATTTGTTGGAAAGTCTAAAGTCTTTGGAACCCAACAATGAAGAAATATACATTCTTATTGCAAATATTTACTCAAAGCAAGATCTTCATCTAGATGCTATTCAAATTTTAAAAGAATCTTTAAACTTTGCTGATGATCTCCTAGAAATCCATAGCATTATGGGAATGGAGTATATGTTTCTAGAAGATTTTGAAAACTCTAAACAAAGTTATATCAAATGCCTAGAAAACGATGAAAGCGACTCTACTGCTTTATATAATATTATTTACTGTTTCGACTTTTTAAATCAAAACGAAGAAGCAGTTCAGTTTTTAAAATCTTTTCTGGATCGTCAACCTTATTGCGAAGTCGGCTGGCATCAACTCGGAAAAATATATTTTGAAAATAAACTGTTCGATAAGGCCCTAGAGGCTTTTGAATATGCAATTATCTCAGATGAATATTTTATAGGTGCTTACCTAGAAAAAGGTAAGGTGCTTGAACGTCTAAAGCGATATAATGAAGCTATAGAATGCTATACACTCACCCTTCAAATTGATGATCCTACTGCTTTTGCATATTTAAGAATTGGAAAGTGTTTTCTAAAGTTAAATGAACCTGAAAAAGCTTTAAAGCATTATAAAAAAGCCTTGCATGAAGATCCTTTGTTGGATAAAGTCTGGCTAGCCCTTTCCGACTATCACGTCAAAATTAAAGATTATAAGAAGGCTTTGTATTATATCAATAAAGCTATTAATATCGATGAAGAAAACGTTCTGTATTGGAAACACTTTGCTATTATAAACCTTGAATTAGATAATATTAAAGATTCTGCCTTCGGCTTTAAAAAGAGCCTTGAACTTGGTAATTATGAGCTAGATACTTGGATAACACGTTTGGATATTCTAATAGAACTAAGGCATTTTAAAGATGCTTTACGAACCTTAAATCAGGCTGAAGATTTCTTTACAGATTTTGCAGAATTAGAATATAGATATGCAGGTGTTTATTTTGAATTGGGAGATTATAAAAATTCAAAATTACATTATAATAAAGCCATACAACTAGACACACATTATAGTTTTGTATTGAATGATCTATTTCCTTCCTTCAAAATTGACTAAACCTGATTTTAGCTAATGATAACAAACTTGGATTCTATCTCAATATTATTAAATTTAAAGTGTTTTGATATATTCATTATTGTCCCAACAGTGTAAAAAAAGACAATAACCTAGTCATTGTTATACCACCAATCACTAAACTCTTTTGCGATAAACTTGCTTTGCAAAATAATTTTTAGAAGACTTAAGTAGATTTCTTTATTTACTTAAGTCTTCTCTGTGTTAATAGAGATATTACATGACTTCGCATCAAATTATATAATCGTAGGATTTGGAAAGGTATCCTTCGTAAGGTTTAAAAAAGGATTGTAAAGCAATAGGGTTTTATAGCCAGAATCTTTCAGAACAACCGAAACTACTAGCACAGTTCCGCACTCATAATTCAAAGCTTCTGCACTGGTGAGGGATTAATCCTAAATTGCCCTTGTAACTAGGCTTAAAAATTTTTAATGCTCAAGGTTATTTACATCATTATTATGCTCTTCATAGTTTGCCCTCTCTGATGAGTGATCTACATATGTCTTAGAAATCTAAAAGCCAAGTTTTATTACAGGTTGAATACCTGCAATAAAACCTGGCTTTTCGGCTTATTTTGCAAAAACAGTCAGCTTGATTCTCACTAAGCGGACAAAGTAAAATTTAAGCTTTTGAAGAGGATTTCACCTTACAAAGCTTTTATCTTTTGCAATTTAGTCTTCCACATCTCCAAATCTTCTTTCAGTTTATCCATAGTGTTATAAACGTCTTTAACTAACGGGTTTTCTCGATCTGCATTGGAGAAGAATTGAAGATTATTTTCTAGCTGCTGGAGCTCAGCTTTTGTTTCATCGATTTTTTTCCTCAAAAAAGTTTGCTCTTTGTAGATACTGTTGGAATCTTCAGTATCTACAAGGTTTTGGAGTTTATTCTGATACTTCATCAATTCAGCATCTGTCTTACTCACATCTATTTTTTTGAAAATTTGATCCAAAGCTCTGTTGAATTTATTCTCTACATATCGTTTTTGATTGGGCACCATCCCGATATCATTCCATTTAGAAATATAGGATTTTACAAGCTTGATGTTTACCTCGTCATCATCGCTTAAGACTTCGTCTTTAAGTTTGGTAATAAGGTCTCTTTTTTCATTAAAGGCCTGTATTTCTTCATTGTTCTCATCGTTTTTATGTGTGTGGAATTTGTCGAAGTAATGGTTGCAAGCAGCTTTGAACTGTTTCCAAATCTTATCAGAGTCTTTTCTAGGCACATGACCTATGTCTTTCCAGTCGTTTTGGATTTTTTTCATAAGTGGAGTAGTCACTTTAAAGTCCTCACTATCCTTATGATTTTCTGCTATCTCTATAAGTTTCTTCTTCTTTTCAAGATTATCGTATTGGTCTTTCTTAAGGTCTTTATAGAAATCATTTTTCTTTTTATTGAATTCTCTGGTCATTTTTCTAAAAGCATCCCAAGTTTCATCTTGCTTAGATTTTGGAACGCTGCCGGCTTTAAAAAATAAATCTCTAAGTTGACCTATATTTTTGATTCGGTCCTGAGCGTTTTTATGCTGGGTCATTTCCTTTTCAGTCAGCTTTTCTATCTGTTGGATAATATCTTTTTTAATCAACAGGTGTTCCTCGCGTTTTTGGTCTAACTCTTCAAAATGAGCTTGACGCTTCTCATGGATTAGTTTGGTAGCTTCACTAAATTTATCCCAAATCTCATCTCTGTATTCTCTTGCTACTGGGCCTAACTCTTCTTTCCACATTTTGTGGAGCATTTGAAGTTCCCGAAAAGATCTGTTGACATCTTCTTCTTGTGATAATTCCTCGGCTCGATTTATAATTTTGAGTTTTTGATCTAGATTATACTTGAAATCCATATCTCTAAACTCACGGTCTAGATGTAAAAAATCATAAAATCTTTCTATGTGGTGGTGGTAATTATTCCATACAGTATTGTAGTCGTTCCTTGGAACTGAGCCTGCATTTTTCCATCGCTCTTGTAATTCTTTAAATTGTTTGAAACTGGAATTCATGCTTTCCCCAGAACCTATAATACTTTTAAGTTCCTCAATGATACCAAGTCTAGTTTTAAGATTGGTGTTGAGATTCTTTTTTAATTGAGAATAGTAATGATCCCTTTTCTCACGATAATCAAAATAAATAGTATTGAAGTTTTTCTTTACAGGTGAAGAATAATGGAAATCAATAATATTCCCACCCTCAGCTAAGAACTCTTCTTTTTTCTCCTCTATAATTTCGTTGAATTTCTTATCAAATTCAATTTTGATATTATTTATATGATCTTTTATAGACTGTACTTTCTCTTTTTTAACAAGATTTTCAATTTCCAAAACCAACTCATCAAGAGACATCGCATGATAATCTTTCATTTCGATATCATGTCGTCTAGAAATATCAGCATCCTCACTATCTTCAGCATTGGCATCTTCTATGTCCTGCTCTTCAACTTTAGATTCTTTATCCGAAGTTTCCTCTTCCTTAGGAGTAGACTTTTCTCCTTTACTATCTTCAGCATTGGCATCTTCTATGTCCTGCTCTTCAACTCTAGATTCCTTCTCCGAAGTTTCCTCTTCCTTAGGAGTAGACTTTTCTCCTTTACTATCTTCAGCATTGGCATCTTCTATGTCCTGCTCTTCAACTTTAGATTCCTTCTCCGAAGTTTCCTCTTCCTTAGGAGTGGACTTTTCTCCTTTACTATCTTCAGCATTGGCATCTTCTATGTCCTGCTCTTCAACTTTAGATTCCTTCTCCGAAGTTTCCTCTTCCTTAGGAGTAGACTTTTCTCCTTTACTATCTTCAGCACTGGCATCTTCTATGTCCTGCTCTTCAACTTTAGATTCCTTCTCCGAAGTTTCCTCTTCCTTAGGAGTAAACTTTTCTTCTTTTTCTAAAGAGACTTTAGTATCCTTAGAAATGCGTTCTTTAGATTCACCTAGGTTTTCTTTGTTTTTGTTTTTTGGATCTTCTTGTTCTGACATGTCTTTCAATGTTAAGGTTCGTAAATTCGTTGAAATATAACAACTAGTAGGTTACCTCACAAAAAAAAAGGAGTGAATTCAGTAATAAGACTTCATTCGTATATTAATTGTCTAATGTTAACTCTACTTTAACGGGCTTCAATTAAACCACTTTTAAATAAACTAGTCTTAGTATTGAATTTAAATCAAATACTAGTGTTTAAAAAAATAATAATCTTACTGGCATTTCTTCCTATTATTGGATTTGCGCAGGAGTTTGAATTGACAGGAAAAGTAATTGATGCTTCAATGGATTTTCCATTGGAATATGCATCAGTTTCAGCTAAAAGCATTGAAGATGGAAGTATTGTAAATGGTGGAGTAACCAACCGAGAAGGAATGTTCTCCATAAAGTTAGAAAAAGGAACTTATGACCTTGAGATTGAATATATTTCATTTGAGGTCAAATATATTTCAAACTTCACCATAGATAAAGATACAGATTTAGGAACCATAAAGCTTGGAGCTAAAGCTGGAGAACTGGATGAAGTCACCGTCGTAGCTGAAACCACACAAGTGGAAGTGAGACTTGATAAAAAGATCTACACCGTAGGAAAAGATCTAACCACAGCTGGAGGGACAGTAAGTGATGCTTTAGGAAATGTCCCTTCTGTAACGGTAGATATAGATGGAGCTATTAGTCTAAGAGGTAATAATAATGTAAGAATTTTGATTAATGGCAAACCCTCTTCTGTTGCTGGATTTGGGGATCAAGATGTTTTTCAACAACTTCCTGCAGAAGCTATTGAATCTGTCGAAGTAATTACAAGTCCTTCTGCACGATATGATGCTGAAGGTACTGCAGGTATCATAAATATTATTCTAAAAAGAGAAAAAACCCTTGGTTTTAATGGGTCTATACGAGGGACGCTTGGGGATCCGAAAAATTCAGGTGCATTTGTTGACTTAAATTTAAGAACTGAAAATTTCAATATTTTTACAAGCCTTGGATATACCGATAGGACTAGACCTGGTAATGCATTTTTTGATACTGGATTCTCGAATCCAGAACTAGATTTCAATAGAATTATTGAAGCTAGAGAGTATAATAGGAATGGTGAAAATTATAATGTTAATGCTGGTGCTTCTTATTTTATCGATGATATGTCGTCGGTTACAGCTAGTTTATTTGCTAGACTCGGTGATGATAGAGATGTGACGACCAATACTAACAGACGATTCGTAAATGGAATTGAAAATAGTACTACGGTTAGAATTGAAGAAGAATTAGAAGATGATGAGAGTTTCCAATACTCGATGAATTACGAAAAACGATTTGATAAAGAAAATCGTGATCATAAATTAACGGCCGATATTCAATATTCTAGTAGTAATGAGACAAAAACTGGAATCATCAATGAAAATCAAACCCTTCCGAGTGATTCTTTAGTAGCTTTCCAAGATAACCTAGAAACCGAAAAAAGGGATAGTTATCTCATACAGGCAGATTACGTAAAGCCTATGGGAGATGCCCAATTTGAAGCTGGATTTCGAGGAGATTATTCGGATCAAACTCAAGGTTTTTTGGTTCAAAGACAAAATCTTGAAACAGGTAACCTTGAAATAGATGAGTTTGTTTCAAGTGATTTTGATTTTCAGCAAAATATTACAGCCGTTTATTCACAGTATGGAAATAAATTCGAACAATTTTCTTTTCTTCTTGGGTTGAGGTACGAGCAAACTCAACTGAAGGGAACTACAACGCCTCTGGTTTCAGGAAATTCTGATAGAAATTTTGACTTCGATAAAAATTTTGGAGGATTTTTCCCAACAGTCAATTTGGTTTATGAATTAGGTGAAGATGAAAATGTTACTTTAGGTTATAATAGAAGAATCAACAGACCTAGAAGCTGGTACTTAAATCCATTTCCATCTCAGTCAAGTAGAATAAATGTATTTCAAGGTAACCCAGATTTAGACCCTTCTTTTGCTAATGCCTTTGATTTAGGCTATTTAAAGCGCTGGGAAAAGTTAACCTTAACCAGTTCCATCTACTACCAAAGAGAAACTGATGCTTTTGAACGCGTTGAGAGAGATACTGGTAGGCGTACCGAGGAGGATAATATTCAAATTAATGAAAATATACCTATTAACCTTTCTTCTGAAGAGCGTTATGGAGCTGAGCTTGGTATCTTGTACAATCCTACTAAGTGGTTAAGAACCAATTTGAGCTTCAATTATTTTAGATTTCAGAGTGAGGGATCTTTTGAGGGTATTGAATATGGAGCTACTAACGAAAGTTATTTTGGAAGATTTAGCTCTAATGTTATACTGCCTTGGAAAATACAATGGCAGACCAATGCTTTTTATAGAGGTCCTAGGGTAAATGCCCAAACTAAAACAGACCCTATAGCCTCAATTGATTTAGCCTTTAGTAAAGATTTTTTAAAAGATGATAATTTAACTATTTCTTTAAATGTTAGAGATTTATTTAATTCAAGAAAAAGAGATCAATTCACTATTGCAGAAAATTTCACATCGAACAGTTCTTTCCAGTGGAGGGTAAGACAAGTAACAGCTACAGTAGTCTATAGGTTTAATCAACAAAAGCGAGAACAAAACAGAAGGAGTAATGACGATAACGGAGATTTCGGTGGATCATAGCTTTAGGCACTAAATAAAAAAAGCGGAATCGAAAGATTCTGCTTTTTTTATTTTATGAATGGTGAAGCCTATTTGTCTTTGTTCTTTTTGCCTTCTTTAATTTCTTTCAAACGCTCGATTATCGAACCTCCAATCCAATAAGGAATAATAGCTGTTAGAAAAATTAATAACCAAAAGCCAATAGTTAGTATAAGTAAGAAAAGTAAAAAACCTAAATATTGATCAAATTCGAACATCAGAAAAAATTTTATTTTGACAAAGATAAATAAACTTAAAAATACAATCCTATAAAACACTAAATTAATTGTGTAGAAATAGAAAGTTATACCAACATAAATTTATAATGTCGCATAAATAAATTGAATTATACTGCGACGTAGCTCAGCATAAGTTTTTTTGATTGATTGAAATATAAAATAATTAGCATAGCCTTAGTTACGGTAATTATTTTTGATAAAAAGCAGGCGAAAAAAGCCTGTGCCGAATTCGTTTCGGTAAAAAGATTTATTGTGACATCACAGGTTTAATTTGGTATTAAACGTATCTAAGGCTATAATTTCTTAAATTTGAGAAATTAAAAAATCAATACAATGTCATATAGAATTGAGAAAGATACCATAGGAGAAGTGAAAGTTCCTGCGGACAAATTATGGGCTGCACAAACAGAACGCTCTAGGAATAATTTTAAGATAGGTCCCCCAGCCTCTATGCCTCTCGAAATTATATACGGCTTTGCTTATCTAAAAAAAGCAGCAGCATATACCAATGCAGAGCTAGGGGTACTTGAAGTAGAAAAGCGGGATTGGATCGCTAAAGTTTGCGACGAAATTTTAGAGGGACAACACGATGATCAGTTTCCTTTGGTGATATGGCAAACGGGGTCTGGTACCCAAAGCAATATGAATGTAAATGAGGTGATTTCCAACAGGATTCATCAACTACAAGGTCACGAGCTAGGCAAAGGTGATAAATTTGTATCCCCAAACGACGATGTTAATAAATCTCAATCGTCTAATGATACCTTCCCCACAGGGATGCATATTGCTGCTTACAAAAAAATCGTAGAAGTTACCATACCTGGTGTTGAACAGTTGAGAGACCGGCTTCAGAAAAAGGCAGAGACCTTTAAAGACATTGTAAAAATTGGAAGAACTCATTTTATGGATGCTACTCCCTTAACTTTAGGACAAGAATTTAGTGGCTATGTCTCTCAACTTACCCATGGTCTAAAAGCTTTGCAAAATACTTTACCTCACCTTCAAGAACTAGCTTTAGGAGGAACTGCAGTAGGGACCGGGCTTAATACACCAAAAGGCTATGCAGAAAAAGTAGCCCATTATATTGCTGAGTTTACTAAGCTTCCTTTTGTTACCGCAGAAAATAAATTTGAAGCTTTGGCAGCTCATGATGCTTTGGTAGAAACTCATGGAGCTTTAAAACAACTAGCGGTTTCTTTAAATAAAATAGGTAATGACGTAAGAATGTTGTCTTCTGGACCTAGAAGTGGAATAGGAGAGATTACAATTCCTGCCAATGAGCCAGGCTCATCAATTATGCCTGGTAAAGTAAATCCAACTCAGTGCGAAGCGCTTACCATGGTTTGTGCTCAAGTTATGGGAAATGATGTAGCTATTGCAGTAGGAGGGATGCAAGGTCAGTTTGAACTTAACGTCTTTAAGCCCGTAATGGCCTCCAATCTATTACAGTCTGCCCAATTAATTGGAGATGCGTGTGTGTCTTTTGAAGAAAATTGCGCGGCTGGAATTGAACCTAATCAAGACCGCATAAATGAATTATTAAGAAATTCTTTGATGTTGGTAACAGCCTTAAATCCAAAGATAGGCTATTATAAAGCTGCAGAAATTGCCAATACAGCTCATAAAAATGGAACGACCCTAAAGGAAGAGGCTATGAATTTAGGATATACTACCGAAGAAGAATTCGATAAATGGGTAAGACCTGAAGACATGACAAATTCTTAAGTGACTTTATAAATCAGACATTAAAGCTGCCTCTTTTTAAGAGGCAGCTTTTTTTATTTGGAGTATCCTTCTATAATCGCATCTGAAGAGAAGCCTTTGATATTTCCATATCTATGTATACAAATATCGACAGGGAGTAGCTTTAAAACACCTTCCAAACCCTCATAATAGTGAAAGTCTTTTTTAAGAGTTACGGTCTCATCGGGCTTATTTGAAGGAGTATGGCTTTGTGGAACAATAAGTAAAAAACTGAGGTCCTTATACGTTTTTAACCAAGAGGCTAAAATAGAGTCTACCTTTGTCATAAGTTCCGAAGTAAACGGAGGATCCAAGCACCAGTGCCCAGGATTTTCAGGACGATTTAAATTGAAAAAGCTTCCCCCACTTCCAAAAATCCCATCGGTGTCTTCAAAAAGACTATAAAATTGAGCTTTTGGCTTACCTAATAATCTAGCATTAAATGGGGAGGCAAAGCCTTCATTATGGATGCCCCACTTATAAAATAAGTCGTAAACTTTTTGGGGAGGTCCTATATGTCTTGTTTCAGCATAAATAGACCCATATCGCAATGCAGATTTTAAGATAGCGTTGGTAGCCGTAGCATCGTTAGTTTTTGAGCTTACAAAATGATAAGCTTTATCGACATACTGATTTCTTTTAAGCTCAAAATCATCTATACTCAAAGTGTCAGAAGAAGAAGTAACCTCAGAAGGCATTTCGATTTTATCAGAATGTTCATCGATTACTGTAGTGATAATTTCCAAGCAAGAACCGCACTCAGAATCATCAAGCGAAATATCTGCATAGCTAAACCCTGAAGATATATAATGCTGATCAATTTTCTGAAAAAGCTCAACCCCATGGACTTGATGATTTCCTAAGGTGTTCATAAGTGTATTTTCAAGGCCCGCTTTAACGTGCTGGAATTTAGCTTTTGACCCTAAAAATTCAGCTATTTCTTTGAGTATAAGCTGAGAAAGCTTCCAGCTTTGATATTCAAGTTGAACATTTTCTTTAGTGGTAAAGTGATTCATGTCATTAAATTTTTAGAACTATAAGGAATAAAGATCCCGATTTAAAGCAATTATTATGATCCCTAAAGAATCCTTTTGATATTTTCTGGAGGTCTTCCTATAATCGCTTTGTCTCCATTTATGACTATAGGTCGTTCTATAAGTATGGGAAAGTCATAGACAGCCTTAATAACTTTAAGGTCAGTAAGCTCCTTTATTTTGAACTTCTCTTTCCATATTTTTTCCTGTTTGCGAACCAAGTTTATAGGTTCGATTTCCAACTTCTCAAGGATAATTTTTAAGTCCTCTTGAGAAGGGACATTATCTAAGTAGTTTATGATTTCAAAACCCTGTCCAGAATCTTCTAAGATAGACAGGCCTTCTCTAGATTTTTTACAACGTGGATTATGGTATATACATATCATAAACTATCGGTTTCTTTTTTTTGTCCACGACTCATCAAATAGGATTTTAAAAAGGAATCGATATGGCCATTCATGATGTCATCAACACTACCACTCTCAAGGCCAGTCCTAACATCTTTGACGAGCTTGTAGGGATGCATCACATAATTGCGAATTTGTGAGCCCCATTCTATACTTTTCTTTTCAGATTCTATTTCAGATCTAGCTGCTTGTTGTTTTTTCAGCTCGATTTCATAAAGCTGAGATTTCAACATTTGCATTGCTTTTTGTCTATTCTCTAATTGTGATCTTGTTTCTGAATTATGTATAACTATGCCACTGGGGTAATGTGTTAATATAGCTTTGGTTTCTACCTTATTAACGTTTTGTCCACCAGCACCACCAGATCTAGCAAACTCCCATTTAATATCTGAAGGATTGATGTCAATTTCAATGGTGTCATCTACAAGCGGATACACATATACCGATGCAAAAGAGGTATGGCGTTTCGCATTACTATCGAAAGGAGAAATTCTAACCAATCTGTGAACTCCGTTTTCTCCTTTTAACCAACCAAAGGCATATTCTCCTTCAATTTCTAGAGTAACGGTTTTTATTCCTGCCACATCGCCACCTTGGTGGTTGAGTTCCCTTATTTTGAAATTTCTGCGATCGGCCCACATGATATACATTCTCATGAGCATCTCTGCCCAGTCACAACTTTCTGTTCCACCAGCACCAGCTGTGATTTGAAGAATAGCCGTTAAGGGATCGCTTTCTTCAGAAAGCATATTTTTGAATTCTAAATCTTCAATCAACTCTAAAGCTTCTGTGTATTTTTCTTTGATCTCGTCTCCAGAGACATCTCCTTCTTCAAAAAATTCAAATAAAACATTCAGGTCTTCTACCATTTGTTTTGCAAAGTCAAAACTTTTCACCCACTGCTTCTCATCATTGATGGCTTGCATGAGTTTTTGAGCTTCTTGAGGCCTGTCCCAAAAATTTGGAACAAACGTCTTTTCTTCTTCGTTGGCCACTTTTATGCGTTTTGCATCTAAGTCAAAGATATTGGTTTAGAGAAGTGATACGCTCATTAATAGTTTTTATAGAGTCAGAATTGATCATGATTAAAGTTTTATCAAATTTAAAAATTATCTGAAGCGCAATCATTCTAATTATGTTTATTTTCGAATAAAAAGTAGACGCATGAAAATCGATTTAAGAAGCGATACGGTCACTAGGCCTACCCCTGAAATGCTTGACTATATGATGAAAGCTGAGGTTGGAGACGATGTTTATAAAGAAGATCCTTCTGTAAATAAACTTGAATCTTATTTGGCAGATCTATTTGGGATGGATACAGCATTGTATTTTCCAACAGGGTCTATGTCTAACCAAGCTGCTATTAAACTCCAAACTCAACCTGGTGAGCAGCTTATTTGTGATAAATGGGCTCATGTCTATAATTATGAAGGTGGAGGCGTTTCTTTTAATAGTGGAGTGTCCTGTAAACTCGTGGATGGAGACAAAGGCAAAATCACAGCTCAACTGGTAGAAGAAGCTATCAATCCTCCAGACTTTTACCATAGCCCCTTAACTTCTTTGGTTTGTTTAGAAAATACAACCAACAAAGGGGGAGGTGCCTGTTATGATCTAGAGACTATTCGATCTATAAGAGCAGTGTGTGATAAAAATGGATTGGGTCTTCATTTGGATGGTGCCCGATTATATAATGCTATCGTAGCCAATAATCACGATCCTAAAGACTTTGGACATCTGTTTGATAGTATTTCGTTATGTCTTTCCAAAGGTCTAGGAGCACCTATGGGAACTGTATTGATGGGGAATTCAGACCTTATGAAAAAGGCTATACGCGTTAGAAAAGTTTTGGGAGGTGGTATGAGGCAGGTAGGATATATGGCAGCAGCTGCTTATTATGCGTTACATCATCACGTGGATAGATTGAGTGTAGACCATCAAAGAGCCAAAGATATTGAGAAGGCCTTGTCTGAACATCCGCTAATAAAAGAGGTAGATCACGTGGAAACCAATATTGTCATTTTTTATCTTCAGCCTCATTTAGATGAAGTTTTATTTATGAAAGATCTAGAGGAAAAAGGGATACGGATAAGCAATATGGGAAATGGGAAAATGAGATTAGTTACTCATTTAGATTATACGGAAGACCAGCATGGCTTTTTTCTTGAAACCATTAAGGCTTTATAAAATAAACTGTCTAAAATCCTAAAACTTTGTCATTCTGAATTTATTTCAGAATCTTAATTAATAAAAGTGTTTTAGACAGTTTATTTGATAATAAAAAAAAGTACTAGTTGTTTTTATTGTAGTCTGCTAAAAATTTCTCTAAACCACTATCGGTTAACGGGTGTTTTAAGAGTCCTTCAATAGAAGATAAAGGACCTGTCATCACATCTGCGCCAATTTTTGCGCAATCTATGATGTGCATGGTATGTCTTATTGAAGCAGCAAGGATTTGAGTCTCGAACATGTAATTGTCATAAATCAAACGGATTTCTTCAATCAAATTCAATCCATCTGTAGAGATATCATCCAAGCGACCAATAAAAGGTGAAACGTAAGTCGCTCCTGCCTTTGCGGCTAGTAGAGCCTGACCTACAGAAAAGACTAAGGTACAATTGGTACGTATCCCTTTATTGGAAAAGTATTTTATGGCTTTTATACCGTCTTTAATCATAGGGATTTTTACAACGATTTGGTCATGAAGCTTTGCTAGTGCTTCACCTTCTCTAACCATACCTTCAAAGTCTGTAGAAATGACTTCCGCACTTACATCACCATCTACGATTTCACAGATTTTGACATAGTGATTTTTGATATTTTCCTCCCCTGTAATACCTTCTTTTGCCATAAGCGAGGGATTGGTGGTAACTCCATCAAGAATACCGAGATCTTGAGCTTCTTTAATCTGGTCAATATTTGCTGTGTCAATAAAAAATTTCATAGAAATACGTTTTAATTACAAATTTACAGTTTATAGTGCTTAAGTAAGAGATTTTCAAAAACTTTATCAGGAAGAATATGTTTTAAAAACACTGAAATTTTCTGTGTGAAATCTCCAACTTTATAATGAATCTTTGGATTGGACTTTTGCATGATATTATAAACGCCCCTAGCCATAAGGTTTGGATCTTTGCCTTCATCTACGTGCAAATCCATAAGTTTTAAGCTTCGTTCGTAAACTTCTTTATACGGAGAATCCTCTTTAATTGGAGCATGGTATCTGCCCGCAGCGATATTTGTGGCAAAGTCTCCAGGAGCGACATTAGTCATTTTTATACCGAAAGCTTTTAACTCCATTCGATACGCTTCAGTGGTTAATCCTAAAGCCCCTTTAGAAGCAGAATAGAATCCACGAAAAGGTAATCCCATGTATCCAGCAATGGAAGTAACATTGATTATAAATCCTGATCGTCTAGCCCTCATGTGCGGTAAAACAGTATTAATCATTCGTATCGGTCCAAAATAATTGGTATCAAATATTTTTTTTTGCTCTTCTTCAGGGATTTCTTCTAAAGGTCCAGTGATGCCAATTCCTGCATTATTGATGAGGAAGTCTATTTTTTTTTCTTTTGAAATTATAGTACCAATGGCAGTTTGAATACTTTCCAGATCGGTAATATCGAGTTTAAGAAAGTGAATCCCGTTTAATTCTGACTGCTTGGGATTTCTACTGGTACCGTATACTTTGTAATTGAGTTTGGCTAAATATTCGCCTATAGATTTTCCAATTCCTGAAGAAGCTCCAGTGATCAATACTACGTTTTGCATTAAAATTTAATTTAGGCAAATATCTAACTTATAGTATTAAAAAAAAAATCAAGGAGAGTTTTGGAAATAAAAAAAAGGCAAGCGACCTACATCACACTGCTACGACCATCTACCCTTGCTGCGTTCCCGCTCTGGGGGATTCGACAGGAGCTAGTTGTGTAGGACTTGCCAATTGCAAATATACAATCTTATTTAGTTGCAACAAGTCGTTTTCTAGTCAAATTCCCTATTTTTACTGCATAATTTAATTTAATTGTAATGCGTATTTTTAATTCATTGGTTATCATATTTTTAGCCATAGTTTTCATGTCTTGTGATGAGGATTTGTCGAAAGACTTTAAAATTACTTTTGAAAGCAACTCCAAATCCTTCACCAATTCTGATCTGCTTAACGGCAGTATTAAAGCCCTAAAAGATCATGAGGTGAGTTTGGTGGAGATTAAATTTCAAGATAAAATCATTTTAAATTCAACCAGTCTTGAAGCTTTTACAGTAGATCTTTCAGGATTTAAACTAGGTAACCATGATTTAAAAGTTAATTTAAAAGTGAATGGAGAGAAGGTTGAAATTTCAAAATCTATAAAAATTTTGAATAGTATTTCACCTCAACTTTACACTTATGAAATCGTAAATACCTATCCTCATGATATCTTAGCTTACACCCAGGGTTTAGAGTTTCATGGAGATACTTTATATGAAAGCACTGGACAGCGTGGAGAATCGTCACTGAGAAAAGTGGATTATGAAACTGGTGAGGTTTTGAATAAAGTGGAGCTAGACCAGTTTTACTTTGGTGAGGGTTTAACTTTTTTAAACAATAAAATTTACCAACTTACTTGGCAATCTCAAGAGGGTCTCGTGTACGATTTACAGACAATGGAGTTGCTTAATAAATTTGCTTACACAGATAGTAAAGAGGGTTGGGGACTATGTAATAACGAGAAAAAACTATTTAAAAGTGACGGGACCGATAAAATTTGGATGTTAAATTCTGAAACTCTTGAAGAGGAAGGATATATCCAACCTACTACTAACAAAACGATTCTTAATCAACTTAATGAATTGGAATGGGTTGAAGGTAAAATCTATGCCAATACTTATCAGAAAGATGGTGTAGTGATTATAAATCCAGATGATGGAGGAGTAGAAGGTGTCATTGATTTTAGAGGACTTCGCGATAAAGTTAAGCAGCATTCTAAGCTCGATGTTTTAAACGGTATTGCTTATCATAAGGCTTCCAAACGACTTTTCGTAACAGGGAAAAATTGGAATAAGCTTTTTGAAGTTAAAATTTTAGAGAAATAAAATATCACGTACTGCGTTATTCACCTTATATCGTTTTTATGAAACAAATTTGCTTTATTCTAGTAGCGATTGGTCTACTTTCAATGACTTCATGTCGTGATGATTTTGAAACAGAGCCCAATTTTGGTAGTTTGGAATTTTCTAAAGATACCGTATATCTCGACACTGTCTTTACCGATATAGGCTCTAGTACTTATAGTTTTAAAGTGTATAACAGGGGTAGCCAGGATATTAATATTCCTAATATTCAACTTAACCAAGGAGAAAGTTCAAACTTTAGGCTTAATGTAGATGGTGTAGCAGGAAAGTCAATTTCCAATATCAATGTTTTAGCTAAAGATAGCATTTTTGTATTTGTTGAAGTAACAGCGGATATTCAAGATTTATCTCAAAATGAAGTGTCATTTTTATATTCAGATCAAATCAATTTCGACTCTGGAGTCAATTTGCAGCAAGTCGAGCTTGTTACTCTTGTTCAAGATGCCATTTTTTTATTTCCTGAACGCTTCGAAGATGGATCTTCAGAAACCTTAACCCTAGGCATAAATGAAGAAGGAGAAACTATTCAAATTGATGGATTTATTTTGGATGCTGAACATCTTACCTTTACCAACGAAAAACCATACGTTATCTATGGTTTTGCAGGAGTTCCTTCTGGAGAAACGCTTGCGATAGAACCAGGTGCCAGAATTCATTTTCACACTAACAGCGGAATTATTGCAGCAAATAATGCTTCTGTACAGGCTGTTGGAGGCTTAAGTTCTGATCCTGAATTACTAGAAAATGAAATTATTTTTGAAGGAGACCGCTTAGAACCAGGATTTTCGAATATTCCAGGACAATGGGCATCAATTTGGTTAACAGAAGGGAGTACAAACCATAACTTTGAACATGTGACTATTAAAAATTCTACAGTTGGAATTTTAATGGATTCCAATGATGGCTCAGCACAACCTACACTCACCATTAAGAACACTCAAATTTATAATTCAGCAAACGTCGGCTTGTTAGCTAGAACCGGATTTATAGATGCAGAAAATTTGGTGATCAACAATAGCGGCCAAGCGTCTTTAAACTTGTCTCTTGGAGGACGTTATAATTTTCGCCACAGTACGTTTGCTAATTATTGGCAAAATAGCTTTCGCCAATTTCCCTCAGTCTTAATAGAAAATAATCTTCAGTCTGGGGAAACCTTATTTATTTCAGATTTAATAGAAGCTAATTTTAGCAACTGTATTATTTATGGGAATGAGTCTATTGAACTTCTGTTTAATAGAGTAGAAGACGCCGCATTTAATTATAATTTTAAAAATTGCTTAATTCGATTCAATGATTTTAATAACCAATTTTCTGAAAATGAATTATACGATTTTGACAATACCTCTCTATTTGAAAATGTGCTTTTGAATGAATCTCCACAATTTCTAGATGCTCAAAATAGCCAATTAATCATCGGAGAGGAATCTGCAGCCAATAACCAGGGAGAGCAAAATACTGCCAACCAAGTTCCGTTTGATATTCTGGGCGTGAATAGAGCCCAAAATCCTGATTTGGGCGCGTATCAGAGTATTCAATTTGAAGAGCAATAAACAAGAAAAGCCACGTTATTAACGTGGCTTTTCTATAAGTTCGATTCTGTATTAATATACTTAAAAACTCTTTACTGCCTTAGCAAACAATGGTCTTTGGCTCATCATGGCGTGAACTTGTTCTTTTATTGACTCTAAATGTGACGTATTCTCATGATTAACGATAACATCATCGATGAGATCTACAATTTTAGACATCTCATTTTCCATCACACCTCTAGTGGTTATGGCAGGCGTGCCAATTCTTATTCCTGAAGTAACAAATGGAGATTTATCGTCAAATGGTACCATGTTTTTGTTGACTGTTATACCAGCAGCACCAAGAGCTTCTTCAGCTTGTTTGCCTGAAATGTTTTTATTTCGGAGGTCGATAAGCATCATGTGATTATCGGTTCCGCCTGAGATGATTTTATAATCTTTGTCCGTAAATGCTTTTGCCATTGCTGAGGCATTTTTGATAACTTGTTTTTGGTAAGTCACAAAATCTTCTGAAAGTGCTTCACCAAAAGCTATTGCTTTAGCTGCGATAATATGTACTAATGGACCACCTTGATTTCCAGGAAAAACTGAGCTATCTAGTAAACTAGACATTTTCCTTAAGTTTCCATTTTTAAGTTTGAGACCAAATGGGTTTTCAAAATCTTTGCCCATTAAGATAATACCACCTCTAGGACCACGGATAGTTTTGTGAGTAGTTGAGGTGATAATATGACAATGTTGTAGCGGACTTTGTAATAGTCCAGCAGCTATTAAACCAGCTGGGTGAGCCATATCGGCTAGCAAAATAGCATCAACCTCGTCTGCTATTTCCCTAAATATTTTATAATCGATTTCTCTAGAATAAGCAGATGCACCTGCTATAATCATTTTTGGCTTTTCTTTATGAGCCATTTCCCTAACCATCTCATAGTCGATAAGGCCAGTCTCTTTATCTACACCGTAAAACACAGGACTATATAGCTTTCCAGAAAAATTAACAGGAGAGCCATGGGTAAGGTGACCACCATGAGAAAGATCGAAACCAAGGATAGTATCTCCTGGATTTAAACAGATGGAAAAAACAGCAGTATTTGCTTGAGACCCAGAGTGTGGCTGAACATTGGCATACTCGGCACCAAATAACTTTTTAACACGCTCTCTAGCCAGATTTTCAACTTTATCTACGACTTCACATCCACCATAATACCGTTTGCCTGGATAACCCTCAGCATATTTGTTGGTGAGTACAGAACCAGCGGCATCTAACACATCTTGACTTGCAAAATTTTCACTTGCAATCAATTCTAAACCATTAGTTTGTCTGTTCTTTTCTTCAAGAATCAAGTCTGAAATCGCTTTATCTTTCATCTTTACATTTTAAAGTTAAATATGCTCCAAATTTAATTATTTGGAACGGTTAATTCGCATAAAATAATATATTTGAAGGAAGATTTAAGATTAATTTCAACATACTAAAATCATACTATGTCTTTAAAAGCTAATGATCCTTCTCAAAAAACTTGGTTGGATATCCCCGATAATACAGATTTCCCTATTCAGAATATTCCTTTTGGTGTTTTTCTTACCAGAGATGATATTATTACTATAGGAACCCGCATTGGTGATTTTGCTATAGATCTAGGTGCTTTGCATCAACTTGGCTATTTTAAAGATATCCCGTTGACAGATGATATTTTTTTGCAGGATACCTTAAATGATTTTATTGCAGATGGCAGAAAAACCTGGAGATCTGTCAGAAATCGAGTTGCAGAATTATTTGACGTTAATAATGATGAATTAAAATCCAACGAAAAAGACAAAGAAACTGTCTTATTTACTTTGGATGAGATTGAAATGCAAATGCCTGTCCAAGTTGGAGATTATACAGACTTTTATTCCAGTAAAGAACATGCTACCAATGTAGGTAAGATGTTTAGAGATCCAGAAAATGCTTTATTGCCAAACTGGCTGCATGCCCCAATTGGCTATCATGGTAGGAGTTCGTCTATAGTACCAAGTGGAATACCTATCCACAGACCACAGGGCCAAAAATTACCTAAAGGATCTGATGAGCCTATTTTTGGACCTACCAGACAGTTAGACTTCGAATTAGAAATGGCATTCATTACTACCGATAGCAATCTATTGGGTGAACCAATACCGGTAGAAGATGCTGAAAGCTATATTTTTGGTATGGTACTTTTCAACGATTGGAGTGCTAGAGATCTACAAAAGTGGGAATATGTGCCACTTGGACCGTTTCTTGGCAAAAACTTTGGATGCTCAGTTTCACCATGGATTGTTACTTTAGATGCTTTAGAGCCTTTTAGAGTAGAGGGACCTAAGCCTATCAAGAAACTATTACCGTATTTACAAACCACCGATAAAAAAAGTTTCGACATCAATCTCTCAGTATCAATTAAGCCAGAAAATGCTGATGAAATGGTTATCACAAAATCTAATTTCAAATATATGTATTGGAATATGAGCCAGCAACTGGCTCACCATACTGTTAATGGATGTCCAGTAAATAGTGGTGATATGATGGCAAGTGGAACAATTTCTGGATCTACACCAGATTCTTATGGCTCTATGCTGGAGTTATCCTGGGGAGGCTCTAAAACAGTTAAATTAAATGGTGGTGAAGAACGCCGATATATTGAAGATAACGATACGGTAACCCTACGTGGATATTGCCAGAATCACGAAGTTAGAATTGGTTTTGGTGAAGTCTCGACTAAAATTTTACCAGTTTTCAAATCCTAGTTTTAAGTATCTAGAAACCTGGACTGTTCTTCTTTTGAAGGCATAGGACAGGTTTCTGTTTTTCCAAACCATTGGTACCGATTCTTAGCTATATAATCGTAAACTAAATTTCTAAAGCTCTCTGGAATAAATAAAAACAGACTCAAGGCAGGATATAGCCCATTTAGATCCTTACAAATTTCTAGGGCAGCCGTTGACTTGATATAATAAGCATGTCCTGGCTCTATTAATATAATGGAGTCTACCTTAGAGGAGTCAATGCCTCTTTCTATTGTCATTTTTTTGCCGAGATCACTTTGAAGAGAGGCAAACCTATACAGGTCTTTTTTATCTCTCTTCACTATAAAGCGTACTGAAGCATTGCAGAAATTGCAAACACCATCAAAAAGCACAATTTTTTTATCTACTGGTAAGTTCATTTTGCTCGTTTTACAAGTTCAAGTTGATCATCGGAGACACTGGTCGTAAACATTCCATAATTGATCACTACTTTTCCTTTTTCAAATTTATCGATAGTACCAACCGCACGTCCATTTTGTAGCCTGACAGAATCCCCTTTCTTAAAGATAGGTTTGGTAAGAGTTTTTGAAGCTTCCTCTTTAGTTTTTTCTTTTTTCTTCTTTTGCCTTATTTTTTCAACTTTTTCTTGAGCTTCTTCCATGACCAAATGCTTTTTTTGCTTTTGGATTTTTTCGTCCTTCTGGGTCTGTTTGATTCTCTTGGAATTTTCCTTTTCTACGACTTTTAAAATATTGGAATAAAGCAGTTTCTTATCTTTATTATTGAAGTACTGTAGTCCAATCTTATCTATCTTCTCTCCAATACCAATCATACGTTGATTGCTATCGTAAAGCTCTTGATAACTTTCTAGCTTTTGTTGGATTTTAGAATTAGTTTCATCGAGTTTTTCCTGCTCTTTCTGAGTTTCGCTGGTTTTAGATTTTAATTCTGAATTTGTTTTAGCCAGTTTGGAACGTTCCATTTGTAGCTTAGCAATACTTTTATCAAACCTTATTTTACCTCGTTCGACTTTCTTTTTAGCCCGATTGATTAAACTGAAGGGAATTCCATTTTTTTGAGCAACTTCGAAAGTGAAAGAACTCCCAGCTTCTCCTAGTTTCAGCTCAAATAAAGGTTCCATGGTATAACTGTCAAAAGCCATGTTAGCATTAACTATTTCAGGATTCTCATCGGCCATCATCTTAAGGTTGGCATAATGTGTTGTAATTATACCGTAGGCTTTTTTCTCATGAAAGACCTCCAGAAAGGTTTCAGCTATTGCACCACCAAGTTCAGGATCGGATCCAGTACCAAATTCATCAATTAAAAACAAGGTCTTATCGTCACAGACTTTTAAAAAATTCCTCATGTTTTTAAGCCTATAGCTGTATGTACTTAAATGGTTTTCAATACTTTGGTTATCACCAATATCAGTAAGAATTTTATCAAAAAAGCAAATCCTAGAGTATTCGTGAACTGGAATTAGCATACCAGATTGAAGCATGATCTGGACTAAGCCAATTGTTTTGAGTGTTATACTCTTTCCTCCTGCATTGGGGCCAGAAATCACGATAATTTGTTGAGAATCGTTTAAAGTGATATCTTGTGCGTACGTTTTCTCTCCAGTTTTGTTATGATTGATCAATAATAAAGGATGATAAGCATCTTTTAAAAAGATTTCTTTATCTGTGGTTATATTCGGAAGTAATCCTTCATACAACTCAGCATATTTTACTTTGGCAGAAACAAGGTCGATACCACTTAGATAATTTTGATACTGTTTCAGTAACTCTATATAAGGTCTTAAGAAGTTTGTTAAGGCTTTTAAAATCTTATTGACTTCTTCTTTTTCTTCATATTCAGCTTCATCTAGTTCTCTTTCAGAATTTTGTGTTTCTTCAGGTTGGATGTAAACTATATTTCCAGATTTTGAGCTCCCTAGCATAGCTCCTTTTACTTTGCGTTTGTGCATGGCTGTTACTGCAAGTACACGTACGTTATCTACTATGGTTTCCTTTATATCATCCAAGTATCCATAGCTAATATATTTAGACAAGGCTTTAGAAAAGCTTGAGTTTATTTTACCCTTTGCAATGTTTATGGTCTTTCTAATTCTAAAGAGTTCTGGAGTGGCATCATTTTTAATATCTCCAAATTTGTCAATAATACGTCTTATCTCATCTACAATATCAGTTGTATATTCTATAGGTTGAGTAGATCTGAAAAGATTAGGGTATAGTTCTTTATACTTCTGAAAGTATTTTAAGTGAATATTTGTGGTTTCAGATAAGTTTAAAATTTTTCTAAAGCCGTTGAGCTCCATTACCGTCCCTTCAATATTTAAAAACTTTAAGGCTTCATCAACACTTTCAAATCCATGGTTGGGAATAGGTTTTTCCTGAAGTGCTGAAGATTTGTATTCTTCTGTCTGGTGCAGATGAAAATAAATGGTTTTATAAGAGGTATAGGGTTTTAAGTCGAGAGCTTTTTGCTGTCCCTTTTCTGTGATACAATAGGTGCTCAACTGTCCACAAATTGTTGGAAATTCTAAATCTATTAAGGATTTTTCGCTAATGTTTATCATACTAAAATTCTACATTTGTAGTCTCGCAAAAATACGCATAATATATGGAGGTAAAGATTGAAGCAAATTGGAAAAAAATCTTAAAAGATGAGTTTAATAAAGCTTATTTCAAGTCTCTTATCACCTTTATAAAGACTGAATATAAAAACTATGCCTGTTATCCTAAAGGAACAGATATTTTCAATGCCTTCGAGTTTTGCCCATTCGATAAGACCAAAGTGGTCATTTTGGGACAGGATCCTTATCATGGTCCACAGCAGGCCCATGGGTTATCGTTTTCTGTTCCAAAAGGAATTTCGACTCCCCCTTCCCTTATCAATATCTATAAGGAATTGAAGGATGATCTAAATATACCAATTCCAGAGCATGGTAATTTAGAATCGTGGGCTAAGCAGGGAGTCTTGTTACTCAATGCTACCTTAACTGTTAGAGCGCATGAGGCCGGGAGTCATCAAAATAAAGGCTGGGAGATTTTCACAGACGAAGTGATCAAAAAATTGTCTTCAGAAAAGGAAGGGATTGTCTTCCTACTTTGGGGTGGCTATGCAAAGAAGAAATCGAAACTAATCAATTCGGCAAAGCATCATATTTTAACTTCTGGTCACCCTTCACCACTAAGCGCAAATAGAGGGTATTGGTTCAACAATAAACATTTCAGTGAAACGAATAAGATTTTAGTTAAACAAAATATGTCTCCGGTAAAGTGGTAATATTTTATTTATCAGCGAGTACAGGGTTTGAGCTGGCTTTTTCTTCAGACCAAATTTTTGGAGTATTGATTTTTATTTTCTTTTTCGAAACTTTCTTCTTCGAATTTTTAGAAACAAAATCAGGGCAATCGCAGCTAAATGTGAGTAGTGCGAAATTGATCAGTAATAGAGAGATAAGAATAATCAAATAAATCATAAATACGTTTTGGTTTTAGGATAAAACTTCGTCTTTATTTGTAAATGCTAAATAATAGGATTGGTTGCGTGGATTAATAAATAATTTCAGAATAAGTTTTTCCCTTTGATATCAGCCTCAAATCAATTAATTTTTTTTGTGTGACTAAAAAATCATCTTCAGAAATTTGTTGTTGGCTCCATTCCGTTATGGAAAGCCATTCTTTAACATCTTCAATTTTAAGTTGATAGCGTTTTGAAACTAAGTCTTCAATGTTTTTAATTGTTTTAAAAGTTTTGCTTTTCTGGTTAAGCGGTTCTAAAATATCAGGGACGACTTCAGAATTATTTTTTATAAACGTTTCAGTGGTTACAATTACAAAACACGGCCAAGGTGATGGAACATCACCTATTCTTCTAAAGATTCCCTTATCTACCAAAGGTTTGGTCGTAAAGTGTTCCCATAAAAAATAATCTGATGTCCCTTCAGTGAGGGATTCTACAGCACCATTCAAATTTTTAATGATTTTAAAATCTAAATGTTCTGTATCCCAGTTATTATTATTGCTGTTCACATAAGACATAAGATGCGAACCAGATCCGTAACGACTTATAGCAGCGGTCTTACCTCTTAAGTCTCTCATATCATGATACTTGGAATTGGCATCAACATGCATACCCCACATAAGGGGGGTCTTTATATAACTTTGTAAAATCTTGAATGGGTTGCCTTCGCAGATTTCTTTAATAGAACCTTCCGTAAGCATAACGGCAATATCAACATCACCATTTTTAAGAGCTTCACTCATTTCTCCTGTTCCACCATGAAAATCTGTCCAAGTGAGGTCTATATCATGAGATTCGAATTCTTTATTTTCGATGCATAAATGCCACGGTAGATTAAAATGTTCTGGGACACCACCCACTCTAATGTTTTTCATCTTATTATTCATCATTTTATAGCTTATATAATTTGTCTAATGTGAAACGAATAAGAGAATCTACAGAAGCTTTGGGGTCTTTACTAAATTCGCCTGTTGCTCTATTGGCAATGATGGCGTTCATGGATAAAGCTCTATGGCCAAGGAGTTTAGCTAAACTGTAAGTTGCACTAGTTTCCATCTCCAGGTTAGTTATACTATGATTTTCATATCTAAAGGATACGAGTTGGTCTATAAAATCTGGATCTTCTAGCTGAAGACGCAATGTTCTTCCTTGCGGTCCATAAAAGCCTAAATTAGTTCCTGTATACCCAGGGACAATATTTGACTCTTTAAGAAAATGGTCGATGAGAGTCTGATCTGCATCAACGATATAAGGTTGAGGTTTTTTTGGTGAAACCTTAAGATGATCACATAAAGCTTTAGTTGCCTCTTCATTTGTCACCTTGTTTTTATAATAATGCAATAAGCCATCAAATCCAACACCAGCTTCACTCATCACAAATTTATCTAAGTCTACGAAAGGTTGGATCCCCCCAGAAGTACCTATCCTTAAAATAGTTAGCTTTTGATGATTTTTTTTTACCTCTCTAGTTTTTAAATCGATATTAACTAAGGCATCCAGTTCATTAAGAACAATATCTATATTATCAATACCAATTCCTGTAGAGATTACAGTTATTTTTTTGCCTTTATAAAATCCAGTTTGAGTTTTGAACTCTCTCTTTTGAGTTTCAAAAATAACCTCATCAAAATAGGAGGTTACTTTTGCAACGCGTTCTTGATCTCCCACGGTGATAATGGTATGGGCAATATCCTCTGGTTTTAAATTGAGGTGATAGATGCTACCGTCTGGATTTAAGATTAATTCTGATGATGCTATAGGCATAATAATTGTTTTGACGGATTGGGATGAACTACCAATCCAGATGTTTTTATTTAAAATATTGAATTTGTCTAGGGAAACAAAAGATTCTTAATGTCGAAACTAGATTTGTTTTTCTATGCTCAATTCACTTGATAAGGTTTCGATTTAAACCACAAGATTCCTAGGTTGAGACTAGCCTCCAACGCGCTTAACATTGAAACCGATATCTTTTAGGATTTGCATGATTTGATCTCGGTAATCTCCCTGAATGATGATAACCTCCTCTTTATGACTGCCTCCAACACCAATCTCTTTTTTAAGGACTTTGGTGAGGTTTTGGAAATCTTTCTTTGCTCCAGAATAGCCTTTTATTAATGTGTTTGCTTTTCCTTTTCTTTTAGAATATTCGCAAATAAGAGGATTGTCTTGCATCCAAATGTTCAACTCTTCACTTTTGGACGGAGGTTCACTGTTCTCCTCAGGTTCGTGATCTGGAAATAAATCCTTTAATTGATCTTTAAGATCCATAATTTATTTTTTAATAAGGCCAATTTCTATTAAGCGTTGTGTTAGAAATTCGCCTGCTGTAATATCTTCATACTGCTTTGGGTTGTCTTCAGAAATACATTCTTCTAGACAGTCTAGAGGCATTTCACTTCTAGGATGTAAGAAAAATGGAATTGAATATCTTGGTTTATCCCACTCGTCTTTAGGAGGATTAGTCACTCTATGAATTGTAGATTTTAGTTTATTATTGGTGTGTCTTTCCAGCATATCTCCTACGTTTATAACCAACTCATCTTGTTTAGGAATTGCATCAATCCATTCTCCATCTTTCCTTTTTACTTGCAAGCCACCAGCAGAAGCACCCATAAGCAAAGTAATAAGATTTATATCTCCATGAGCACCCGCTCTTACTGCCCCTTTAGGTTCTGTTTTAATAGGTGGATAGTGTATAGGACGAAGTATGGAGTTCCCGTTGCTTGCCCAGTGATCAAAATAAAATTCATCTAACCCAACGTATAAGGCTAAAGCTCTTAGAACATAAATTCCAGTCTTTTCCAACATTTTATAAGCTTGCATACCTACCTCATTAAACTGAGGCAATTCTTCAATATGTATATTGTCTGGATAGTCTTCAGTTAGATTTGCATCCTGGGCTGGTTCTTGCCCGAAGTGCCAAAACTCTTTAAGATCACCTTCTTTTTTTCCTTTTGCATGTTCTTTTCCGAAGGAAACATAACCGCGTTGTCCTCCCAAATCTTCACGCTCATACCTCTTCTTAGTCTCTTCAGAAAGTTCGAAAAAGGCTTTCACTTGAGAGTAAAGTTCTTCTGCTAATTTTTCATCTAAAAAATGATGATTTAAAGCCACAAAACCTATTTCTTCGTAAGCTGAACCAATTTCATCGACGAATTTTTGTTTTCTTTTTGGGTCATCAGATAAAAAATCTGATAGATTTACACTTGGTATATTGGTCATAGACATATGTGAAAATTTTAGAAACACAAATTTAATAAATTTTATTCAACAAGAATTTTCAGATTCCTATTAATTATGAATTATCATTATGATAAATTTGAAGAATTACAAAACAACACCTATGGATTTTAAACATCAGTCTCTTACCAGAGAAAATCATATTGATCTTTATCGCAGTTTGCTAAAGCCTCGACTTATAGAGGAAAAAATGCTAATACTCTTAAGGCAAGGAAAAATATCGAAATGGTTTTCTGGAATTGGTCAAGAAGCTATTGCAATAGGAGTGACTAAGGCTTTAAATAAAGAAGAATATATTTTACCTATGCATAGGAATTTGGGGGTGTTTACGGAGAGAGGGATTCCTTTATATCGTTTATTTTCTCAATGGCAGGGAAAGTCAAATGGCTTTACAAAAGGCCGAGATCGAAGTTTTCATTTTGGTACTCAAGAGTACAAAATTATCGGTATGATTTCTCACTTAGGTCCACAACTTGGCGTAGCAGACGGTATTGCCTTAGCGCATAAGTTAAAGAATGAAAAAGCTGTAACTGCAGTGTTTACCGGAGAAGGAGGAACTAGTGAAGGCGATTTTCATGAAGCTCTAAATATAGCTTCTGTTTGGCAATTGCCTGTTTTGTTTTGCGTAGAGAATAACGGCTACGGCCTCTCTACTCCTGTATCTGAGCAGTTTAAGTGTGAGCATATTGCAGATAAGGGTAAGGGCTACGGTATGGAATCTCATATTATAGAAGGCAATAATATTGTAGAAGTCTTCACTAAAATGAAAGAAATTGCTGAAGAAGTTAGAGAGAATCCTAGACCTGTTTTGATTGAGTTTAAAACCTTTAGAAGGAGAGGGCACGAAGAAGCAAGTGGTACTAAATACGTTCCAGAGGAATTGATGGACTATTGGGAAAAACAAGATCCAGTTGAGAATTATGAACTTTTCTTGCTTGAATCTGAATTTATTACCAGAGATGAGGTTACGAAATTTAAATCTGACATAAAATCAGAAATCGATGAACATCTGAAGAGAACTAATAAAGAGCCCAGCATTGAGCCAGATGAAAAGCTAGAATTAGAGGATGTTTATCAGCAGTTCACTCTTGATGAATATCAAAAACCTTCTCGTAAAATCGAAATGCGATTTATAGATGCTATCTCGAAAGGCCTCGAGCAGAGTATGGAGAAATACAAGACGATGGTCATCATGGGCCAAGATATTGCTGAATATGGAGGGGTTTTTAAAATTACTGATGGCTTTGTCGAAAAGTTTGGAAAGGACAGAGTAAGAAACACCCCAATATGCGAGTCTGCTATTGTCTCGGCGGCTATGGGACTATCCATACAAGATATAAAATCTATAGTTGAAATGCAGTTCAGTGATTTTGTAACTTCTGGTTTCAATCCAATTGCGAACTACTTGGCAAAAGTTCACTACAGATGGGGTCAAAAAGCAGATGTTGTTATTCGTATGCCTTGTGGGGCGGGAGTAGGAGCGGGGCCATTTCATAGTCAAACCAACGAAGCTTGGTTTACTAAAATTCCTGGTCTTAAAGTGGTTTATCCGTCTTCGCCACAAGATGCAAAAGGTCTTTTGGCTGCAGCTATAGAAGACCCTAACCCAGTCCTCTTTTTTGAGCATAAAGCTTTATACAGAAGTATAAGAGAAGATGTATATGAAGATTATTTCTCTATTGAAATTGGGAAAGCTAAACTCTTAAAAGAAGGCAACGATATTACGATAATTACTTTTGGCGCTGCAGTTCATTGGGCTTTAGAAGTTTTAGAACGTTGTCCAGAGATTTCTGCTGAGGTTTTGGATCTAAGAAGTTTATCACCCTTAGATGAAGCCGCTATTTTTACTTCAGTAAAGAAAACAGGGAAAGTAATCATACTCCAAGAAGACTCTTTGTTTGGAGGAATTGCTTCCGATATCTCCGCACTTATTTCAGAACATTGCTTTGAATATCTGGACGCACCAATAAAAAGAGTCGCGAGTTTATCCACACCTATACCTTTTGCCAAAAAATTAGAGGATCAATATTTGGCAAAACTGAAATTTGAAAACGAACTCAAAATATTAAATAACTATTAAAATAATATTAACGTTATTTTTTTTTATTAAATTTTAAACAAAAACTTTAAATTATGATACGATGGATTATCACCTTTCTAGTTATTGCAGTAATAGCTGCTGTACTGGGGTTTGGCGGAATTGCAGAAGGCGCCGCTGAAATTGCTAAAATCATTTTTTATATTTTTATAGTCTTATTTGTTATTTCCATTATTGGAAAATTATTTAGGAAGTAATCCATATCTAGATTAAATCCATAAGTTTGTTTAACTGAAATAGCTTATGTTTTCTTTGCATTTTTGAATTAATTAAATAACTTATGAAATACATTACGATTATTGCTTTGTCGCTATTACTAACCTCATGTGGCTCTGCTTATTTAGCAAACAAAGTTGAAAGACAATTGAAAGGAGATTGGGTTTTAGAAGAAGTTAGCTTCCCCAATTCATCTGGATTTTTTGATACCACTATTTTCGATTTAGCTGAAGTCACTTGTTTTGAAAATTCACAATGGAGTTTCGTTTCAAATAACGCAACAGGTGATTTTATTTTGGACGGCAATGCATGTGATAAACAAGAACAGAATTTCGTTTGGTATATTGATAAACAAACTGTTGAGAGTTCTACTCCAGAAATGTTATTTAAAATCACAACAAACCAAAAGGCCAAAGCGGTGGATAAAGGGAGTAGAGTAAGCATTAAATCTTTGTTAGAAGATCAAATGGTATGGCAACAAAAAGTTACTTTAGAAAATAAAGAAGTCATTATTGAGATGACATTTTCAAAACAATAAATTATGAAAGTGAAAAAAAATAAAATACTAGGACTATTATTAGCCATTGCTTTTTTATTTAGCTCTTGTGAAGCAGTTAAAAATACAAATAAGACTCAAAGAGGTGGAGCTGTTGGAGCTGCTGGTGGAGCTGTAATTGGTGGAGTTATTGGTAATAATACAGGAGACGGTGATAATTCTGTTCTTGGTGCTATTATAGGTGGAGTTGTTGGTGGTGCTGCTGGTGCTTACATCGGTAATAGAATGGATAAGCAAGCTAAAGAAATTGAACAAGAAATACCTGGAGCAGAAGTCACTAGAGTTGGAGAAGGTATTAACGTGACTTTCGACGAAAACTCAGGGGTCTATTTTGCTACTGACAAATCTAATATCGCTGGGGAATCTGAAATTTCTCTTTTGAAATTGATTGGTATTTTTCAAAAGTATCCTAAAACAAATATTATTGTAGAAGGCCACACAGATTCTACAGGGAGTGATTCTTACAATATGGATTTATCTAAAAGAAGAGCTCAATCAGTAACCGACTACTTAAGTAGCAATGGGATATTTACTTCAAGGATCAATACCAATTGGTACGGAGAAGAGCAGCCTAAGTTTGACAATACTACTCCAGAAGGACGATCTAAAAATAGAAGAGTAGAGCTTGCCATTGTAGCGAATGAAGAATTAAAAGATGAAGCAAAACAAAAAGCTCAATAAGCTTCAAGAAGTCACAAGAAAATCCTAAATCAATTTTAGGATTTTTTTTATTCCTAAATTTCAAGAATGAACATATACGATGTCATTATAGTTGGTGGTGGTCTTGCGGGGCTCACCTCTGCTATAGATTTATCTAAGAATGGTTTGCGAGTTTTGCTCGTAGAAAAAGAAAACTATCCAAAACATAAAGTTTGCGGAGAATATGTTTCCAACGAGGTGCTTCCCTACTTAAATCGCTTGGGAGTCAACTTTGAAACTACTCCACCAGACGAAATCCATAGTCTTCAATTGAGCGACAGAAAAGGCCAACTTGTTGAAATAAAACTACCACTCGGAGGCTTTGGTATTTCAAGATATGCCTTCGATCATCTCTTGTTTAAAAAAGCGAAAGCCAATGGTGTTGATTTCGTTTTTGAAACGGTAACTGATGTTGAATTTATCGACGACCACTTTATCATTAAAACAGCACAACAAACCTTTATGTCTATCCTAGCGATAGGGAGTTTTGGGAAGCGCTCCAACTTAGATAAAAAGATGGATAGATCTTTTATTACTCAAAAAACCCCTTGGATTGGTATAAAAGCTCATTATACATCAAGTGATTTCCCCGAAGGTTTAGTCCAATTGCATAATTTTGAAGGCGGGTATTGCGGATTGTCAAAAACAGAAACTGGCTCAGTCAATTTTTGTTATCTCGCTCACTACGATACTTTTAAAAAAGCAAATTCTATTGAAGATTTTAATCATAAAATCTTATCTCAAAACCCGCATCTGAAATCTTTTTTAGAGAATTCTAAAATGGATTTTGAAAAGCACTTAGCTATTTCTCAAGTCTCTTTTCAAAATAAAAAGGCTGTAGAACAGCATATGCTTATGGCAGGAGATTCTGCGGGGCTCATTCATCCTTTATGTGGAAATGGAATGGCTATGGCTATACATTCTGCCAAGCTAGTCTCTAATGAAATAAAGAGTTTTTTTAAGCATAAAAATCGAGATAAATTGGAAGCAAATTATTCCCGTATTTGGAAGAAAACCTTTCAGAAAAGACTTATTTTCGGGTCTATTTTTCAAAAGATATTGTTGCAACCTCAACTCACCCGTTATGGGATGTGGATAGTCTTAAAATCACCCTTTTTGCTCCGCAAAATGATTCAGCAAACCCACGGAAAACCAATTCAATGAGTAGCATTTCAACTAAAAAAAGAAGCAAGCAAGAAGAAATCATGGATGGTTTCGATTTTAAGGGGAAAGACCTTAAGCACGTCCTTGCTACAATAGATAAAATCAATACACAACTTGGAGGGCACAGAGCAACTATAGAGGGCATCAAAACATTGCTGAAAGATAGAAATCAAAAAAATTTAGTGATAGCCGATCTTGGCTGTGGAAGTGGAGACGCTCTACGTCATATTTCCAAATGGGCGAAAACACAAGATTTCAACCTTCAACTTATAGGCATAGATGCCAATCCACATACTATAGAAATTGCAAGAGAATTGTCTGTAGATTATAAGAATATCTCTTATCGGGTCATTGATGTGTTTAGTGAGGACTTTGAGTATTTCCAAGCTGATATTATCACGTGCTGCTTAACTCTTCATCATTTTGAAGATCAATTTATAGAAAAATTGCTCCCCGTACTTGAAAAAAAAACAAAATACGGCGTGCTCATCAACGATTTGCATAGACATAAATTAGCCTATCACCTTTTTAAACTCTACTGTCTAGTCTTTGTAAATTCAGATATTGCAAAAAAAGATGGATTAACCTCTATTTTAAGAGGCTTTAAGGCAAAAGATTTAGAAATTTACGCCAAAAATTTAAACCTAAAACACCACATCAAATGGTATTGGGCTTTCCGGTACCAGTGGATTATTTATAGCTCATGAGTGTCAAGATAGAAACGGTTGCTACCCAAAACCCAGAATATTTTAAGGAAACAAAAGATATTATTCCTTTTGTTGAGACCTGGTTGGCAAACGAAGACGAAAGATTTCAACGAAAGGTCATCAAAATATTTGAAGGCGCTCAAGTAGATAAGCGCTATTCGATTATGAATCCTGAAGAGGTGTTTATCGCCACTTCTTTTGAAGATAAAAATAAAATCTATGTCCGTGAAGCGAAGAAACTTGGTAAAAAGGTTTTAGAAAAGGCCTTAAAACAAGCCGACTGGTCGCCAGAAAGTTTGGACTATATCATTACAGTAAGCTGCACTGGGATTATGATCCCCTCCTTAGATGCCTATTTGATTAATGATTTGGAATTACGGCAAGATATTATAAGACTTCCCGTAACCGAGATGGGTTGCGCTGCTGGAATTTCGGGAATGATTTATGCCAAGCAATTTCTGCAAGCCAATCCCAATAAGAGAGCTGCTATCGTCTCTTTTGAAGCGCCAACTGCCACGTTTCAACTCAATGACTTGTCTATGGCCAATATGGTAAGTTCTGCCATCTTCGGTGATGGTTCTGCCTGTGTGCTTATGTCTTCAGAAGAGGCTTGTAAAGGTCCAGAAATCATAGATGAATCTATGTATCACTTTTATAATGATACCCATATGATGGGTTTCGACTTGACTAATTCTGGTCTAAAAATGATCTTAGATATAGATGTACCAGAAAAAATAAGCGATCATTTTCCAGATATTATTCACCCTTTTCTTAAAGCTAACGATACAAAAATAGAAGATATCAATCATCTTATTTTTCATCCAGGCGGCAAGAAAATTATCAATACAGTAGAAGCCTTGTTTGGTGCTATGGGCAAAAACATAGATGATACCAAAGAAGTGCTTCGGCTTTTTGGGAACATGAGTAGTGCAACAGTTCTCTATGTTTTAGAAAGAATGCTAAAGAAAGATATGAAAAAAGGAGAAAAGGGACTAATGCTAAGTTTTGGGCCTGGATTTTCAGCACAAAGAATTTTGCTTCAATGGTAAAGTAAATTTTCTTCTGAATTTGATATGAACTCATTTATAATTGGATACCTATGCCACAGTCATCTCAACACAATTATGCTTTAATCCTTGGGGGAAGTCAAGGTTTGGGGTATGCTTCAGCCTTAAAGTTAGCTCAGCAGGGTTGGAATTTACTTATCATTCATAGAGATAGGCGAAGTGATTTTCAAGAAATCGAAGCTAGATTTGAAGAGATTAAGCAGTGTGGCGTCCAATTAAAAACCTTTAATTTTGACGCGATAAATTCAGAAAAGAGAAACGAATTTATCACTGAACTCCCAAAACTTCTAGGGGAATCTGGTAAAATAAAGCTGCTTTTGCATAGCATCGCTAAAGGAAATTTGAAGGCGATGACAGGAGATTCACCTCTCAATCAGATGGATTTGCAAATCACAGCCAATGCCATGGCCTATAGTTTTTACGACTGGTCCAAAGCTATCTTAGAGGCCAGATTGTTTGCAGAACATTCAAAATTATTAGCTTTCACTAGCGAAGGGAATCAACGTGTATGGAAGCATTATGCTGCCGTTTCAGTAGCCAAAACCAGTTTAGAAACGCTTATGAAGTATATGGCAGTAGAGTTTGCTGAGTTTAAAATAACAGCGAATTGCATTCAAGCTGGAATGGTCGAAACTCAGTCTTTTAAAATGATACCTGGGCATGATGTTTTAAAAAATTCAGCTCTTAAACGAAATCCTTTTAAACGCTTAACTACGCCAGAAGATGTTGCTAACGTCGTCTATTTGTTGAGTTTAGAGGAGTCTAGTTGGATTAATGGAACCGTCATCAAAGCAGACGGCGGGGAGAGCTTGTAATAACTTTGCATTGTAGAATAGAAGTTTTAAATTATCTGTGTAATTTTAATATTCAAAACTAAAATCCTTTGAAAAACAAACTTATCTCTCAACTTCCTTATCAAGACCCTTTTTTATTTGTCGATACAATTGAAGACGCCTCTGAAGATTTTATAAAAGGCAGTTACACTTTTAAAGCCTCCTCTTGGTTTTATAAAGGCCATTTTAAAGATCATCCCATTACTCCTGGAGTAATTCTCACTGAATGTGCTGCTCAGATTGGCTTAGCTAGTCTAGGACTTTTCATTCTTTCTCAAGATAAAAATTCAGACATAGGCAAGATTCGACTTGCAATGACGAGCACCAATATAGAATTTCTAAAACCCGTTTTACCAGATGAAAAAGTCATCATTGAGGCAGAGAAGATTTATTTTAGATTCAATAAATTGAAATCATCGGTTAAAATGTTTAATATTAATGGAGGCTTAATTTTAAGAGGAGACATCGCAGGTGTTATTTTAATTTAATTATGAAGACACAAAGAGTAGTGATTACGGGTTTAGGAGTTGTGGCGTCAAATGCTGTTGGGGTTTCCCCTTTTACGGATGCTATAAAATCTGGTAAAAGTGGAATTCAGTTCCATTCAAATTTAAAAGAGTTACAATTTAGTTGTCAGATTGGAGGAATTCCTGAAATTTCTCAAGAGCTTATGGATACTTATTTTACCGCTTTGGAGCAAAGGGGTTTATTAGCGACGGGACTTATTTATGGAGGAATTGCTGGTCAAGAAGCCTGGGCCGATGCTGGGTTGCACATTACTGAGGAGGTCGATCCAGACTCAGGAATTATTTTTGGAACTGGAGTTTTAGGAGTAGATAAATTGCGAGAAGCCTTCCGTCGTATAGACCAAAAGCAAGTCCGACGCTTGGGAAGTACCAGTGTTCTGCAAACGATGGCTAGCGGGATAAGTGCTTTTCTGGGTGGGAAGTTAGGCTGTGGCAATCAAGTTACCACCAATTCCTCCGCCTGTACCACAGGAACTGAGGCTTTGCTTATGGGGTATGACCGTATTTCTTCAGGTAAAGCTAAGCGAATGCTAGTAGGAAGTTGTAGTGATTCTGGACCTTATGTGTGGGGTGGTTTTGATGCTCTCCGTATCTTACCGCATCAGTATAATGAAAGACCAGAGGAAGCTTCGAAGCCTATGAGCGAATCTGCAGCTGGGTTTGTGCCTTCCAGCGGCGCTGGTGCCATGGTTATAGAAAGTTTGGAATCTGCTCTAGAAAGAGGAGTTCCTATTTATGCTGAAGTTTTAGGAGGTTGTATCAATTCTGGAGGGCAAAGAGAGCAGGGAAGTATGACAGCCCCTAATTCTTCAGCAGTTAAAAGTTGTATCTCAAAAGCTTTACTAGAGGCAGAGGTGAATTCAGAAGATATAGACCTTATTAATGCCCACCTTACTGCAACCGCTATGGACGCCACCGAAGTTCAGAATTGGTCTCTGGCCTTACAAAAATCAGGAAAAAACTTCCCTTATATCAATTCTCTAAAAAGTCATGTTGGTCATGCTTTGGCTGCAGCAGGAAGTTTAGAACTCGTGAGTTCTATTTTGGAATTATCACAAGGCTTTATATTTCCAAATTTGAATTGCGACACTATACATCCAGATATTTTGGAGATAGTTGATGAGGAAAAAATCCCCAGGACCTTACTAAGAAAAAACTTGAATATTATCGCTAAAGCTAGTTTTGGTTTTGGCGATGTGAACGCTTGTGTAATTTTGAAAAAATACAGTAATGGAGATAAATCAGCTTAAAAAACGGTTTTGGTTATTTGGTGGGTTAGGAACGGGATTACTAGGTTTTGGCCTTTCGGCAATCGTGGAAAGTGGCTTTATGAAACATAGTGATGCCGAAACTTGGCAGTGGGTTCTAGCAGGAACACTATCACTTATTGTTATTATGACAGGAGTGAACTTTCTCTTTGAAAGTTTTAGGTGTAAGTTAAAGCTGAGTTCTAAAAAATAAATGTAATCTCTTCTTTTTATTCTGAATATCAATTGTAGTGGCTTAATGGTTTCTGATTTAATCACTTATTGAGGTATTAGTTGCTCAAAGTTTGATTTAAAATATCAAAATTATTCTCCAATTTTAAACCTTATGGGCATCTGTCTTTATCCTTGATTTACGAAAACTAATTTGTAAATTGCTTCCAAAAAGATCATATGACTGCTGAAGCAATACAGGATAAATTAAAGGGTATCGTTCAACCTTATGTCAATCATCAAGAAAATTTCGATAATTTGACATCCAAATCCGATTTTATAAATGATTTGCAAATCAATTCGGCTAACTTAGTGGACGTCGTGCTAGATGTGGAAGATGAATTCGATATCCGGATTGAAAATGACGACATGGAAAAGATGATTAGCGTAGAGGCGACTGTCAATGTGATTCAAAAGAAACTTGAAAGTAAGTGATTGGAAATGACATTGTAGACCTAAAGAAAGCTAAAACCGATTCAAATATCTTCAGACCTAGGTATATGGAAAAGGTACTTTCTCAAAATGAACAAAATTTAGTTTTATCAAGTCCAAACCCTGAACGAAGATTTTGGCGGCTTTGGACTATGAAAGAAAGTGCCTATAAAGCCTTTCAGCGAAAATTTAATTTCAAATCGGTTTTCAATCCTTTTGCATTTCATTGTGAACTTATTGATTTAGAAAACGGCTTAGTGCATTTCGATGGAGACCATGTCAAAACAACAACAACCTTTAATAGAGAGAATTACACCTATTGCAGTATTTCCTGTTTAGCCTCTACACGATCCTTTATTGCCAATTCCAAGGAAGAACTTATCCAAAACTTAAGAATGGAATTTGGTGAGTCGTCACAACCAGAGTTATTAAAATTGAAGAATAACCTCCCCTTTATAAAGATCGCCTCCAAGACTATTCCTGTCTCGATAACTCATCATGGCATTTACTTTGCCATTCAATTTTAAGGGTTTAAGAAAGAATTTTGTGTGTGGTACAATTTATGTACAATCAGATTAAGTATATTTGAAGTATGAAAATGTTTAAAATCAGTCTCTTAACCCTAATGCTTTGCCTTGCTTTTTTGGCTAATGCCCAAAATCGCGACTTTCCTGCTCGTGGATCTGAAGTGATCAATAACCCAAAATTTAAGTCTTCAAATTCTTCTTCGGGAATGAATAGACTGGGCGTACCCAATAGGAGTAAAGTTAAAGATATTTTTGCCAAAAATGAGGAGGGCGTTGATTTTAAGGCCAAGACTCAGTTTACGAATCCTAGCGATATATGGACAGATAAATTGAATAAAAAGCCTGAGGACGAGAATAAGAATATGAAGGAAGAATGGGCTGAAGACATGAGTCTCGGTGACTTTGTGACTTCTTCAGATAAGATTGTTTTTATCTGTAGAGACCATATGATGTATGATGGAGATCGCGTGCAGGTAAGGTTAAACGGTAAGATTATCGTTGAAAATCTTCTACTTGATAATTCTTACAAAGAACTTACTATTCCTATAGAAATTGGTTTCAATAAAATAGAGTTTATTGCCTTGAATCAAGGAGAAGCAGGTCCCAATACCGCAGAGTTGAAAATTATAGATGGTTCCAAAATGATATCTAGAAACGTTTGGAATTTGTTGACTGGTGTAAAAGCGAGTACTGTTATTGTTAGAAATAAATAATTACTTTTTTAGAATTGTTACAGCAAGCCTAATTTTTTCGTAGCTCATATTCCCTTCTAGAGCTTCAAAAATCGGTTTTAAAGCTCCTTCGTAGTCAATTTCTTTGAGGATATTTTCGACTTTTTTTACTTCTGAAGATGAAACCAGTTTACTTAAATCGATGGGTTTACCTTTTTCTACTAGAGTACAGAGATGAGAAATAACTGTCGTCGATTTTAAATTTCTTGTTTTAGCGATGTCTTCAATACTATTTCCATTTTTGAAAAGAGTATAGGTCTGCTCATAAGTTGAGGTTTTCTTACTTTTTTTAGTGTTGAATTTCTCAATGACTTCAATAAAGCTATCGGCATATTTTTCAGACTTTAAAGAATTTACACCGCTTATGGTTTTAAATTCATTTTCGTCAAGTGGCCTCTCTTTTTCTATTTGTTTTAAAGTGGCATCATTAAAAACTAAGTAGGGCGGTATGTTTTCTTCAATAGATATTTGCATTCTCAATTGTTTCAACTGAGTGAACAAGTTAGAAGATTTCAACGTTTGTTTTGGTTGTGAAGACGAAATCTGATCTTGTTTAGGTTTAGTTAGCCAAACCTGTTCATTTTCAAATAAGACCTTTTTGGCTAGTGGGGTAAACTCTAAGGCATTCCCTCTGTGAAATGCAATTTCTATATAGCCTAAATTAATAAGTTGTAAAATATAATGCTGCCAGTCTTTCCAGCTTATGTTGTCACCAATGCCATAGGTTTTGATATTTTGATATCCCTTGTCGTAGATCGCGGCATTTTTTGCCCCTCTCAAAATATCTATAATCATCCCTATAGGCTCTTTTTGTTTTGCACGCGCTACAGCAGAAAGTGCTTTTTGTGCTGTAAGTTTGGCATCAAAAAAGCGAGGAGGATTCTTACAAACATCACAAAACCCACAATTTTCTGTAAGGTGTTCGCCGAAGTAACCTAATAGAACACGCCTTCTACAGGAGGTAGCCTCCGCAAATTGTTTGATACGGTCCAGTTTAGCTTCCTGAACCTCTTGGTTCATACTATTTTCAATAAAGCGTTTGTATTGTATCACATCTGCATAAGAGTGAAACATAAGGGCATTCGCTTGTAAGCCATCTCTTCCTGCACGTCCTATTTCTTGATAGTAGCCTTCAAGGTTTTTAGGCATGTTATAGTGTATCACCCACCGAACGTTGGACTTGTCAATTCCCATCCCAAAGGCTACTGTTGCACAAATAATCTGAGTCTTATCATAGACAAACTCTTCTTGGATTTTGGACCTCTCTTCAGATGCTAAACCAGCATGATAGGCCTTCGCCTTAAATCCCTTCTTTGTAAGATCTTTGGCTAATTTTTCAGTAGATTTTCTACTTAAGCAATACGCTATACCTGCTTCATCCTTCCTTCTCAAGAGAAAGTTTTCAATTTGTTTAAGGCGTTTATCTGCAACCCTTACCTCAAGGAAAATATTTTCCCTGTCAAAAGAAGATAGAAAAGCTTTGGCTTTTGGAATCCCCAATTGCTTTAAAATATCTTTCCGGGTAGTTTTGTCTGCGGTTGCTGTTAAAGCAATAATAGGTGTGTTAGGTAAAGACTTTTTTAAAAATCCAAGTTGTTGGTAGGAAGGTCTAAAGTCATGACCCCAAGAAGAGATGCAATGAGCTTCATCTACAGCTACACAGCTGATATAAGTTTCGCTTAAAATCTCTTGTAGCCCAGATAAACTTTCCGGAGCTGTATAGAGCAGTTTTATTTCTCGATTAGCTACTTTAGATTTAATCTCAAGTTGGTCTTCAGGAGTTTGGGTAGAATTGTAGAAATCTGCAGGGATTCCATTGCTTCTCAATCCATCAACTTGGTCTTTCATTAAAGCGATGAGTGGCGAAATAACCAAAGTAAGTCCTTCAAACTTTAACGCGGGGAGCTGAAAACACATCGACTTTCCTCCACCAGTTGGCATGACGACAAGTGCATCTTTACCGTTTAAAACATGTTCAATAATTTCAGCTTGATCTTTTCTAAAACTATCGTAACCGAAGTATTTTTTAAGATTAGAAATACTGTTTGTTATCACTTTGGAGGTCATGAAATGGATTTCAAATTTGAAATTGCAAATTACAATTTCAGTTTCATTTTTTTAAAGATGAATAATGATATATTTGTAAGAATGATTTCAAAAAAGACAAAATACGCAATTAATGCTTTGGTTTATCTTGCAAAGCGAAACGGAGAAGGACCTATAGTCATTAGTGAAATTGCCGAAAAAGAACATATTCCTAGAAAATTTTTAGAGTCCATTCTGCTTAATCTCAAAAAAGCTGGAGTTCTCGCTAGCAAAAAAGGAAAGGGCGGTGGTTATTATCTGTTGCAAAATCCAGAAGATATCAACTTAGCTGATGTGATGCGTCTTTTTGATGGGCCTATTGCACTTCTTCCCTGTGTGACCTATAAATATTACGAAAGGTGTGAGGAATGTAAGGATGAGGAAACCTGTGGGATAAGGAACATTTTTTATGAAGTAAGAAACAAAACTGTGGAACTGCTCAAGAAAGCGAATCTAGCAGAAATCATCAAAAGAGAAAGTCATTTAATTACCGATTTATAGTAAAATTAATTTTTTTATAAATAAAGTCTATAGATTTTGTAGACTATTCTATATTTGAACAAAAAAACAAATGACCACAGCTGCAATTATTACTATATGTGTCATTGTTCTTGCTATTATTCTTTTTGCGACAGAAGCTCTACCTATAGATCTTGTTGCTATTTCTATTATGATTATTTTGGTATTAGGAGGAGTCATTACTCCTGAAGAAGGGATAGAGGGGTTTAGTAATAAAGCAACCATTACCGTTGCCTTTATGTTTGTGTTGAGTGCGGCACTGCTTAAAACGGGAGCCTTACAAGTTCTTGCCCATCGGTTATCGAAAATTTTCCGATATAAATTTAATGCAGGAATTTTAATGATGATGTTTATGATCGCCATTATTTCAGCATTTGTGAATAATACACCTGTCGTTGCAGTCTTTATTCCCGTGGTCATTCAAATTGCTCATGCTTCTGGGCAAAGTCCTTCCAAAATGCTTATTCCTCTCTCTTTCGCTTCCATTTTTGGAGGTATGTGTACTTTAATTGGAACTTCTACTAATATTTTGGTAAGCGGGATAGCTGAAAAAGAGGGCGAACAGGCTATAAGCATGTTCCAAATGACTCCCATTGCAGGAGTATTACTTGTTGTAGGGGTAGTGTATATGTCGATTTTCGGTATTAGATTATTACCTAAATCCAGACGTTCTAAAGATTTAAAATCTAAATTTAATGTCAATAATTACATCACTTTAGTCGAGTTGTTATCCAATTCAGATTCTATAGGAAAAAAAATTATGGACTCTGAATTGGTGACAGAATTCAATATAGATATTATTGAAGTAAGGCGAAACGGCAACTCATTTACTTTGCCTCCTGGTGACTTTGAATTAAATGAGGGTGATATTTTGAAAGTGAGATGTGATGTGGAAAAGTTGAAATCCCTAAAAGGAAAAACCAAAACTTTAGCAGTGTCACCTTTAAAAATTGGTGATAGTGATCTATCTGGTAAGAATTCAGCTTTGGTAGAAATGGTGATTACTTCCTCTTCAGAAATTCACGGTAAAACATTAAAAGAACTGGATTTCAGAAGGCGTTATAGAGCAATACCACTGGCTATAAAGCATAAAGAAGATATTAAGCATAATGATTTATACGATGTTAAATTGAGCGCAGGAGATATCATCCTGGCCGAAGTAAAATCACATTATGTCAAAGAACTAAATAAATTAGAAGCCGGTCAAAACACACCTTTTGTTCTTTTATCAGAAAATCATATCACAGAATTTGATAAAAAGAAGTTTGGTATTGTGATAGGTCTTATTTCTATTATGGTTGTTTTAGCGAGTCTTGGAATTTTAGATATTATGGTAGGGGCCATTTCAGCTGTTATCATCCTCGTTTTAGCCAAGATTCTAAACATGCAAGAAATTTATGAAGCTATCAACTGGAAGATTATATTTTTATTGGTCGGAGCACTTAGTTTAGGTTTGGCCATAAATAAAACAGGGCTTGATTTACTTATCGCAGAAGCTTTGGTAGATCAACTTGCGCCCATGGGAATTATTGCGGTGATTTCTGGATTATATTTAGTCACCTCTTTGCTGACAGAAGTGATGTCCAACAATGCCTCTGCAGCTCTCATGACACCCATCGCCATAGCAGTTGCGCATACCTCTGGTGTAGAAGTTCTACCTTTTTTGGTGACTGTTATGATTGCTGCTTCAGCTACTTTTATGACACCCATTGGTTATCAAACCAATACTATGGTCTATAGTGCTGGAAATTATAGATTCAAAGATTTTTTTAAAGTAGGGATTATGTTGAATTTTTTATTCTGGGTGATTTCGAGTTTTATGATTCCTTGGTATTTCAACTTGGTTTAATTAAGCTGAAATTAGCAAGGCATAGAATTGGTAAGAGGCAAATAAATTGAGCAGCGCAAAAAATAAAGAAGGAAAGGATTGTACGAAGCTGTCTTTTATTTTTAGCCGAACTCCAAATCCTAGACTCATTAAAACGCTTAGACCTAAGGCAGCAGAGAACCCTATAATAGGATTGAAATAAAATCCATAACTAAGGCCACAAGCTCCTAAGACTTGAAAAAATCCAGTGATTTTCCTTTGTCCCTTAGATAAACCAAAACGTTCAAACTCTTTATACATCTTAGGACTGTAAAAACATCCTAATCCATAAAAAAAGAAAGAAACACTTATAAATAAAACTAAAATCTGTAATACAATCATATAAGATCAAGGAGCCAAAATAATGAATGGATCCATCGGGATATTTCTCAAAATCCAAAAACTCAACACAACTACCAATATCACCCATGGCGCTGCGTTATGATAAAGTATGTTTTTAACTGTGTTTTCCTTTTGAAAACTATTATGGTAAAATACATAAAACTTATAGAAAATAACCAAAAGAGCTAAGATTATAAGAAAATTATGTTGGATGCCTACCCATAAATTTCCGTGGAGCATTTCATGAAAAGCACGTTGGGATCCACATCCAGGACAGTATAAACCGGTAAAACTATAAAAGGGGCATTTTGGAAAGTAGGCAAAAGACTTTGGGTTTAAATTAAAATAAAGCATACCCAAGGCTAGTATTGCAATGGGTATGCTTATTTTTAATATTTGTGAAAAACCTTTAGTCATTTTTAGTTTTGGCTACTTTTTTCCAATTCTTGATTATAAGCTTTCGTGAATTCTTCCATAAACTCCTCACCTGCAAATAGAAAAACAACTAATGGTATAGCAACCACAATCAAAAGTCCAAGGATAAGAGCAACAATCCACCATGTTCTCGCATTTTTAGAAGCCTTTTCTGCGCCTTCGTAATCTTCTGCATTATACTTTGTGTTAACCTGAGAGGCATAAACAATGCTTACAATTCCCGCTGGTAAACAGCATAAAATAGTAGTAATGATAGCCAGTGCCAAATGGTTAGAGGGCATTGGTGGTTTAGTCTGGTTAGTTTCCCTTAGATTAGATTTTTATTTCTATAAAATTAACATTTAGTTAATAGTATCCAAAGCATTCTCAAAAAATTATTTTAAGTCATGGACAAATTCAGAAAGAGCATTGACGGTGTGGTCTATATCTTCATAAGACAAGGCATCATTTAAAAAATAACTTTCGAAGGCACTTGGAGGCATATAGACACCTCGGTCTAGCATCCCATGAAAGTAGGTTTTAAACTTAGGGTTATTTCCATGAGCAGCCGTTTCAAAATCGACGACAGGTTCCTTGCAGAAGTGAATAGAAATCATAGATCCTATTCTGTTGATTTGGTGAACAATATTAGCGTCGTTAAGCACCTTTGCCATGCCTTCATGTAAATATGCAGTCTTTTTTTCAAGGCTGGCAAAGATTTCTCTATTGTTGTTCAGCTCTTTAAGCATTGTATACCCCGCCGCCATTGCCAAGGGGTTACCACTAAGAGTACCCGCTTGATAAACTGGACCGTCTGGAGAAAGATGATTCATAATGTCTGATTTTCCAGCGAAAGCACCAACTGGCAGACCTCCACCTACAACTTTTCCAAACGTCACAATATCGGCTTCAACTCCCAATAATTCTTGGACACCTCCTGGTGCAAGCCTAAAGCCTGTCATCACTTCATCAAATACCAGTAAGATCTTGTTATCATCACAAATCTGTCTCAGACCTTCAAGAAATCCTTTTTTGGGAAGAATACAACCCATATTACCGGCGACAGGTTCTATAATAATACAAGCTATGTCTCCTTTATTTTCTTTTACTAGCTTTTCAACGCTTCCTAAATTATTGTAATGTGCTAATAGAGTATCTTTCGCAGTTCCTTTGGTAACGCCTGGAGAATTAGGTTCACCAAAAGTTACGGCACCACTTCCAGCTTGGATAAGAAATGAGTCGCTATGTCCGTGGTAGCAACCTGCAAACTTGATAATTTTATCTTTTCCGGTATACCCTCTTGCTAATCTTACTGCACTCATACAGGCTTCAGTACCACTGTTGACAAATCGAATCTTATCAATTCCTGGAACCATACTCACTGCAAGTTTAGCAATCTCAGTTTCTAGAGCAGTAGGAATGCCGAAGGATGTTCCGTCTTTTGTTCGCTCCACTATTGCTTGAACAACAGCTGGATGCGCATGCCCAAGAATCATAGGGCCCCATGATGAGATATAATCAATCAGTTTGTTATCGTCTTCGTCATATAGATAAGCTCCTTTTGCTTTTTTTACGAAAATAGGATCGCCGCCCACAGCATTGAATGCTCTCACAGGTGAATTTACACCCCCTGGAATGTACTTTTTGGCTTCATTAAACAATGCACTACTTCGTTTGTAAATCATATTATCTTGTTTTTACTTTTAATTCTTGACCAATTTGGATGTGGTCATACTTCAACTTATTAATAAATTTTAATTCTTCTACAGTAATGTCAAATTTTTCGGAAATATTATAAAGTGTATCCCCTTTTTTGACGAGATAGAATTCTAATTCGCTATTTGAAATCCTCTGTGGCTTCGGTAAAGGTGTATCTGCATTTTTTCCTAACACCTGTTTATCAAACTCATTAAGGTTATACCGTTCAATGAGACTTATCAATTTTTGAGGATATCTAGGGTCTGTTGCGTAGCCTGCACGTTTTAATCCTCTAGCCCAAGAGGCGTAATCATCGCTTTTATAATCAAACAAGAAAGCATACCGATTTCTTTCAAATAAAAATAAAGAATGATCTCTGAAGGAATATTTGGGGTCATTATATTTTCTAAAACATTCTTGAGCTTCATCATCATCATGATAAACTTTATCGCCTTGCCAACCGTTACATTTTATTCCGAAATGATTGTTAGAGCGACTTGTGAGCGGGCCATTTCCAGATCCAGATTCCAGAATTCCTTGGGCAATTTTAATGCTCGCAGGGATACCGTAAAGTCTCATTTCTTCTTGGGCAATACCCGCATAATCGTATATGTAGCGTTCGACTGGGCTTAAGCTAGCAAGGTCTATTTCATCTTCAGAAACCACAAGGTCTTTCTCTTTATTCTCTTTTGGTCGAGGATCGGGTCTAGGGACTTCCCTGGAAGCCTGGGTCTTTTTAGATGTTGTTGCTACAGATTTTTTTGAAGATCCACAGGATGATATAAAAATCACTAAGAGGATATAGAGGCTGGCTTTAAGTTTCATAAAAGGGTAATGGTTTGAAGTCCTTTTTGTTTTAAACTACGGTTCATACCTTCAATACCTTGAAGGCCTCCCGTATGAATTGCTAAAATACGAGTATTTTTGGAAAAAAAGCCTGAGTCTATTAACTCAAAAATGCCGTAAAACATCTTCCCAGTATAAATGGGGTCCAGTTGAATTTGATATTTACTTTGAAAGGAATTTATGAAGTCTATCAATTCTGAATTTACTTTAGCGTAGCCTCCAAAATGAAAGTCGGTTTGAAGAGACCAATTGGATTTTGAAGTCCATCTGGAGATCTCATTTTGAAGGAAATCTCCTTTTAAAGCAGAAAAACCTAAGACATTTTGATGAGGTTTTGCACCCTCTATAAGACCAGCAACCGTTCCACCAGACCCTACCGATGAACAAATGACGTCGAAATTGTCATCTTCTGCAGTTAATATTTCAGTGCAGCCTTTTATGGCTAAAGTATTAGAGCCTCCTTCTGGAATAGAATAAAGGCTTGGATCCGATTTAAATAGATCCTCCAGGTAGGGAATATGTTCTTTAAGCCTGTAGTCTTTTCTGGTTACAAAAACCAATTCCATGTTTTTTTGGTATGCAAAATTAAGCGTTGGATTACTGGCAAGTGTTTTCTGCAAATCTTCTCCTAGTTCTTGCCCACGTATAATTCCGATAGACTCTAAACCGATAATATGACAGGCTTCTGCCGTCGCCGCAATATGATTTGAGTAGGCTCCACCAAATGTTAGGATTTTAGTAAATCCTTCACCCTGAGCTTTTAAAAGATTATATTTAAGCTTTCTAAATTTGTTGCCTGAGACTATAGGATGAATTAAATCTTCTCGTTTCACAACTAACTCAACGCCATTAAATTTTCCAATAAATTGGTTGGGCGATGAGAAATTTTTAGAAAAAAAAGACGTTGAAGTCATAGGTAGATTCAGAATAAAATTCAAAATTACAGTCTTAAATTCAATTTGTAGTCTGGTTTATTTAAATTTATAGTAATGATTAATTTTAAAAAGCAATTACCATTGGAAGAGGGTGATTATTACTTAACAAAAGAAGGCTATAGGTGCTTTACGGAACAGTACCACCTTAAGCGAGGTTATTGTTGTAAAAGTGGCTGTAGACATTGTCCATACGGTTTCAAAAAGGGAAGAGATAATTCATAGATATGACGTTTAGCGAAGAAATTTTAGAAGGAATACCATCACAATTGCCATTGCCAAGAAATTATGATAGGGCCCTTAATCACGCCCCGAAACGAAAAAAATGCTTAACGGCTTCAGAAGAACTTCTCGCCCTTAAAAATGCGCTACGATATTTTCCACAACACTTCCATAAGACTTTAGCAAAAGAATTCAAAGAAGAGTTTGAGTCTTATGGTAGAATTTATATGTTTCGATTTAAGCCAACTTTTGAAATTTATGCTAGACCAATTTCAGATTATCCAGGCAGAAGTCTTCAAGCTAAAGCTATTATGTTGATGATTCAGAACAACCTAGATAAGGCAGTCGCCCAACATCCCGATGAATTGATTACTTATGGAGGCAACGGGTCAGTTTTTCAAAATTGGGCTCAGTACAGGTTAACTATGAAATATTTAGCAGAAATGACAGATGATCAAACTCTAGTTATGAATTCTGGTCATCCACAAGGGCTCTTCCCTTCTAATAATTCAGCACCTAGGGTAGTGGTTTCTAACGGAATGACTATTCCCAATTACTCCAAACCAGAGGACTGGGAAAGGTTTAATGCCCTTGGAGTTTCCCAATATGGACAAATGACAGCAGGAAGCTATATGTATATAGGCCCTCAAGGCATAGTTCACGGGACGACGATTACAGTTTTAAATGGATTTAGAAAAATTAATAAATCTCCAAATGGAGGATTGTTTCTAACCTCTGGCCTTGGGGGAATGAGTGGAGCGCAGCCTAAGGCTGGAAATATAGCGGGTTGTGTGACAGTTTGCGCCGAAGTTAACCCAAAAGCTACACAAACACGACATGAGCAAGGTTGGGTAGATGAGGTTATTGATGATTTGGATTTTTTAGTCCAAAGAGTAACTCAAGCAAAGAAAAATAAGGAGGTACTTTCAATTGCTTACCAAGGAAATATCGTTGAAGTCTGGGAGAAATTTGAAGAACAAAATATCCACATCGACTTAGGATCAGATCAAACTTCGCTTCATAATCCTTGGGCAGGCGGATATTATCCCGTTGGATTCAGTTACGAAGAGGCCAACGAACTGATGGTGAATTCACCTAAAATTTTCAAAACTGAAGTTGAAAACACCTTAAAACGTCATGTTGATGCTATAAATACTCATTCAAATCGAGGGACTTATTTTTTCGATTATGGGAACGCTTTTTTACTGGAGGCTTCTAGAGCTGGAGCTAAAGTTCATAAAAATGATAAAGGACAGCGTGTTAGTTTAAGAGATGCAGAATCAAATTCAAAAGAGTTTGCATATCCTAGTTATGTTCAAGACATCATTGGACCTATGTGTTTTGATTATGGGTTTGGACCTTTTAGATGGGTTTGTGCTTCAGGACAACCTGAAGATTTGGAGAAGACAGACGCTATTGCTACTCAAGTTCTAGAAGAGCTTATGAAAACCTCCGAGAAAGATATTCAACAACAAATGCGAGATAACATTACTTGGATAAGAGGAGCTCAAGCCAACAATTTGGTAGTAGGTTCTCAAGCGAGAATATTATATGCCGATGCTGAGGGGAGAATGAAGATTGCAGATGCATTTAACAAAGCTATTTCTGAAGGTGATCTTGGTGAAATTATTTTGGGCAGAGATCATCATGATGTTTCTGGAACTGACTCACCGTATAGAGAAACTTCAAATATTTATGATGGAAGTAAATTTACAGCAGATATGGCAATTCAAAACGTCATAGGAGACAGTTTTAGAGGCGCGACATGGGTGAGCATACACAACGGAGGAGGTGTAGGATGGGGAGAAGTTATCAACGGAGGTTTTGGCATGTTACTTGATGGTAGTATAGAAGCAGGTAAGAAATTAAAATCTATGCTGCATTGGGATGTAAACAATGGTGTAGCTAGAAGATCTTGGGCTAGGAATGAAGGTGCAGAAATTGCTATAAAAAGGGCTATGCGTCAAGAACCTAAGCTAAAAATAACCTTACCGTTTCATGTAGAAGATTCAATATTAAAAACACTATAATCATGAAAATTTATAAACGCATCTTGCTTTTTTTAGGAATTATGTCTATAATGTCATGTTCGTCAGTTAGAGTCGCAACAGATTATGATAAAGAAGTAGATTTTAAAATGTATAATTCTTTTGCTTTTTTTAAACCTGGCATAGATGAAGCCAAAATTTCTGATTTAGATAAAAAAAGAATTCTAAGAGCTATAGAAAGAGAATTAGAGGCTAAGGGCATGTTTAAAGCTTCCAATCCAAACTTACTTATAAGTATCTTTACAGAAACCAGAGAAAATGTAAATATTCATCAAAATAATTTTGGTTATGGATGGGGATGGAATCCTTATTTCTGGGGTCCTGGCGGAAATAATATAGTGTCAAGTAATGTAGAAGGAACCCTGTATATCGATCTTATTGATGCTCGTAAAAATGAGTTAGTTTGGCAAGGATTAGGAACGGGTATTTTGAGCCTTGATATGGAAAAGAAAGAAGAAAAAATTAATAAAATAGTAAATAAAATCTTGGAGGAATATCCTCCTGAAAGAGACCAGAAGTAATTTCATGGTTGTTTATTTAGTTTGTTAGATAAAGCTGTACAGAGTGAAAATTTCATTTTGTACAGCTTTATTGTTATATTTAATTCAAATATGTATTATGAGTAGAGGGTTTGTAAAGGAAAGCGATCAAGAGGAACCGCCTGTAATACCACCAAGAGCCTCCTTGCCTGATGGTGTGACCAATTACGTTACTCCTCAAGGAAAAGAGATGCTCAGAGAAGAAAAAATAAAACTAGAGAAACAAAGAACCGATCTTAATATTCAAGACGATACCGAGCGAAGACGAGAATTGGCAGTAATTGATGGAAAATTAAAGCTGCTCAATGAAAGATTAAACAGTGCACAAGTTCTAAATCCAGAACAACAAAATAAAAGCGAAGTTCGGTTTGGTGCGACTGTAAAGTTCAATATGAATGGCTCCATTCAAGATTTCAAAATTGTAGGAGTGGATGAGGCCAACATCAAAGAAAAGAAAATAGCCTTTACCTCACCTTTAGCGATAGCGATGACTTCTAAAAAGAAAGGAGATAATTTTGAATTTAAACTAGGTCAAGATTCTCGGCCTATTGAAATTTTAGAAATTAATTATTAGAGATTTATAGCGCTAGCTACTTTCTCAAGACTTGCTTTATGCATTTCATGTTTGCCTTCAAATTTCAGAATCTCAGCAGGGTTAGGAAAAATAGTAGAGGCTATTTTAAATTGAGTTTGGATTTTCTCTTCGGTCAAATACTCATCTTTTGATCCATAAATAATACTGGTTTTTAATTCTGGTAAATAGTTAAAATCCTGTGCATCAAATTCATCGGGAATGCTTCCAGAATGAAGAACCAAATGATCGCAAGTTATATGGCGTTGAGCCATCCACCGTGTCACGACCGATACGCCTTGAGAAAACCCCATCAAAATTATATTTTTATCAGTGGGAAGGGATTCTTTGGTAAGGAGTGCATCTAAATAATTTAAGATGTTTTCTGTATCAAGCTCTCTGTTTTCTTTGGTAAGCCAAGAGGCTCCTATATATTTATAAGCTTTGGTTTGGTAGTATTTAGAAGGAGCCTGAGGGGCGATGATATAATTTTCTTTTGGATTTAAATCCTCAAAGTAACCAATGAAATATTTGCTCAAAAAGCCAATTCCATGGCAGGCTATCCATATATTTTTAGTTTCATCGGTTAGTTTATTGAGGGTAGAGTAAGTATTGGTTGTTTGGTAACTCACTTGATTCTGATGGCTCATTCTTATTTTTTTCTCTTTACAAATATCAAAGTAATTGATTAATTTCACCTTATATGAGCTGTATAAGATATTATTTTTCAATTTTCTTTATTTTCTATCTTGGATGTTCTTCACTTCACTCCCAATTTAAAGAGAACACACAGATCAATGGAATAAGTATGGTAGCCTCCAGAAATGCCATCACTCAAAATCATGCGAAGGCAATAGTTCATTTAAATTCTAATTTCGTAAGTGTTATGCCTTATGCTTTTATGCCTAAACTCTCTCAACCAGAACTTGTTTTTGATACAAATAAACAATGGTTTGGTGAAACCATGAGTGGTATCGAAGCAGATATCGAAACGCTACAGGCTCAAAAGTTAGGAGTGATGCTAAAACCACACATTTGGGTCTGGAATGGTGATTTTACTGGAGATATCAAGATGTTTTCTGAAGAGGATTGGATTCAGTTTGAAGACAATTACAAAAAATACATTTTAGCGTTTGCACATCTAGCTGAATCTATGGGGGTTAAATTGTTTTGTATTGGTACTGAACTAAATAGCTTTGTAAATCAAAGACCTGTGTTTTGGTGTTCGCTTATTGATGAAGTCAAATCTGTTTATTCTGGTGATCTCACTTACGCAGAAAACTGGGATACGCATACCGAAGTTCACTTTTGGGATAGTCTAGATTTTATAGGTATTGATGCTTATTTTCCCATTTCTAATTCTAAAACTCCTGGTTTTGAAGAGGCTTTTTTGAATTGGGAAATTTTAAAAGAAGATCTCAAGGCCTATTCTAAAGATTTTCAAACACGAGTTTTATTCACAGAATACGGATACAGGAGTATAGATTTTGCAGGAGAGAAGCCTTGGGTTTCTAAAAGAGTGGAAGATAAGTCAAATGAAAATGCACAACTCAACCTATTAATGGCTTTACACCAAAGCTTATGGAAAGAAGATTGGTTTGCTGGTGGATTTTTATGGAAATGGTTTCCTTATTATAATTTAAAATCAGATCGACATCGAAATCGGTTTTCTATCCAGGGGAAAAAATCTGAAGTCTATCTCAAAGAATTTTATGCTGACCATTAAATTGTTTCTTGTAAAGTTTCTCAACGTTTAATAGAAGTTATAAAAGTATTTTAAAATCAACCTAGTTGTAGTAAGCAATGGATTTCCTTTTGTAATTTTGAATCCTGACAAAGCAATCATGAATAAAGAAAAGATACTCGAGCAGTGCAATGCTCACAATAAGAATACGTTAATGGAAACTTTAGATATCACTTACGTTGATGTAGGTGATGATTTTTTGGTGGCTAAGATGCCTGTAACACCAAAAGTACATCAACCCGATGGAGTTTTACATGGTGGTGCTATGGTAGCTTTGGCAGAAAGTGTTGGGAGCGCAGCTTGTTTTGTTTTTTTGGACACCCAAAATTTTATGATTCGTGGTTTAGAAATTTCGGCTAATCATGTAAGAAGTTTGAGAAGTGGAGACGTATTTGCAACAGCCCAGTTCATCCATAAGGGAAGAACAACTCAGGTGTGGGACATCAAACTGAAAGATGAAGAAGGACGGCTTATTTCTGCTGTAAAGTTGACTACAATTGCTTTACCAAAAGCGAAATAATGCAAGAACTAAAAGAAGATATACAGAAACATTGGGCTTCTAACTTGCCTTTCGTCGCCTATCATTCTCCAAATTCTGGAGAGGTGAGTTGTTTTTTTCAAAAAGAAGCTGGTTTACGTTACCTTCAGAATTATGAAGAGTCTGGATTTATCTTTTCACCTTTTGAAGCTAACTCTCGGCCCATCTTTTTTTCTGAAGAGAACTCTGATGTTCTTAAGTATGAGCTCATCGATGCTGAAATAGATTATGTTTCTAAATTCAGCCTAAAGAATACTCTATCCGATAAGAATAAATACATCGATTTGTTGCAGCACACCATTACAGCAATTAAAAACGAGGAATATAAAAAAGTAGTGGTTTCTAGGGTAATGACTGAGGATTATACTTTGGAAAATCCAGAAGAGTTACTTTTGAAGTTGATACATTTTTATCCAGAAGCTTTTACTTACGTCTGGTTTCATCCAGAAATGGGGTTATGGGCTGGAGCTTCACCAGAAATATTTGCCAAAACGTATAGGACCAAATTTGAAACGATGGCTTTAGCTGGAACAAAGCGAGTAAATGAAAATCGGGAGTGGACACAAAAAGAGCTAGATGAGCAGCAAATCGTAACCGATGAAATAGTGGGTGCCCTGGAAAATCATACTCAAAATGTTCAAGTACATCCTAGAAAAACAGACCAGGCTGGAGATTTGTTTCATCTTAGAACAGACATTTCAACAGACTTAGACTCTTCCAAATTGGGTTTAGTCTTAAAAGATTTACACCCCACCCCAGCTGTTTGTGGTCTTCCCAAAACAAAGGCTTACAAATTCTTAAAAGAGAATGAAGGCTATGATAGGCAGTTTTATACTGGCTTTTTTGGAGAATTGAATGTGGCTAAGCAAACACAGCGATCCAATAGGACTAGAAATCAAGAAAACCAAGCTTACAAATCAATTGTGAGAGCCTCCAATTTATATGTGAATTTGAGATGTATGAGTTTTAAGCATGGAAAGGTCCATATATACGTAGGTGGGGGAATTACTAAAGATAGTATTGCTGAAGAAGAATGGACCGAAACGGTAAATAAATCTAGGACGATGTTAAAAGTGCTATAAGAATTTGAATAACCTTTAGGTAAAGGCGTAGTTCCTTGTATTTTTGTGTCATGAAGCAGATCTATTCTTCAATTCCTACAGCTCAAATTATAACAGAACTTTGTGTAAAAAATCACATCGAACATGTAGTTATTTCTCCTGGTTCTCGCAACGCCCCACTCACTATTACACTTGCTCATCACCCTAAAATAAAAGCATATAGCATCGTTGATGAACGTTGTGCCGCTTTTTTTGCTTTAGGAATGACTCAGCGTTTTAATACCCCAGTTGCGGTAGTTTGTACTTCAGGCTCAGCTCTTTTAAACTATTATCCGGCTGTATCAGAAGCTTTTTATAGCAATTTGCCTTTGGTAGTTATCTCTGCAGATCGACCAAAACACCTTATCGACATTGGTGATGGACAGACTATAAGACAAACAAATGTCTTTAAAAATCACATCCTCTATTCTGCTAATCTTAAAGGAGACTTTCATAATTCTGAAGATCAATCTGTTCATGATTTTAATGCCAAGGAAACACATAAGGCTTTACAAACAGCTATTCAAAAACAAGGTCCTGTTCATATAAATGCCCCATTTGATGAGCCCCTGTATCATAAAGTTGAGGAATTGAGCATTAAGATTTCTAGTCAAAAAGCATTTGATCTTGAGTGGGTTGAATTTGATAATTCTGGATTTGTAAAAGCTTGGAATTCTTCTAAGAAAAAATTGGTCTTGGTAGGGGTGAATCTCGATGAAAAAATAGACGAAGAAGTTTTGAAGTTGTTGTCTCAAGATCCTTCGGTTATCGTGATGACAGAAATCACCTCCAATATCTCTGATGCTAATTTTTTTACAAATATCGACTCTATATTGGCCCCCATAGAGCAGGAGTCAGATTCGGTTTTACTTTTTGAAGCTCTGCAGCCAGAAATGCTTATCACCTTTGGCGGATTGATTGTCTCCAAAAAGATAAAGAAATATTTAAGGCAATACAAGCCAAAACAGCATTTCCATATTGATCCAAGAGAAGCAAATGACACTTTTTTTTCCTTGACTCAGCATTTTGAAACGTCGGTGAATTCCTTTTTTAAAACGGTAAGGCCAAAGTTAGACGAAGTTCATTCCTCCTATTTTGAATCTTGGAATGGTATTAGGTTAAAAACCTTGGAGTTTAGAGAGATTTACAAACAGCGAATAGAATTTACAGATTTTGCCTTTTACTATAGTCTTTTTGAGACTTTACCTCAAGATGAAATCGTTCATTTCGCTAATAGTTCAAGTATTAGGTATGCTAATTTATTTGATTCTAAACGTCCTATAAAAACCTTCGCTAATCGTGGCACTAGTGGAATAGATGGCAGCACCTCTACAGCCATAGGTTATGCTGTAGCTAGCCAAGAACCAACCACATTGGTAACAGGAGATTTGAGTTTTTTTTACGATTCTAACGCGCTTTGGAACCAGTATATCCCAAAGAATTTTAAAATTATTTTATTGAATAATGCTGGTGGCGGAATATTTAGAATTCTACCAGGGAATAAAGAAGAGGAGTATTTTGAAAATTTCTTTGAGACCACCCACCAGTTTAATGCTGAGCATTTATGTGCTATGTATGGTATACACTACATAACTGCACACGATCAAGAAGAGGTGAATAAAGAGTTGCCAGCTTTTTTTGAAAGAAATAATAGTCCACAACTTATTGAAATCTTTACACCTCGATTAAAAAATGACAAAGTCTTATTGAGTTATTTTGATTTTCTAAAAAATAATATCGATTTTAAGTCTGTGCTTCACTCTAAATCTTTGGAGTCTTAGTGACGGCTTAATTTATAAGCAAGCTTAATTTTACTTACTTTTGCACATAAATTAAATTTAATGTTAGACTTAGGCGTAAAGCATACCTTAACGATAGATAGAGACACCCCTCCAGGATTGTTTTTAACACAAGATTCTACTGAAGAAGAAGTTCTTCTCCCTAATAAATACAAACCAGAGCAGTTTGAAATCGGAGATCAGTTGGAGGTGTTCGTTTATTTAGACTTCGATGAGCGTCCAGTAGCGACAAACCTGGAGCCTAAAGTGATGTTAGATGAATTTGCTTTTTTAAAGTGTGTCGACAGTAATGATTTTGGTGCTTTTTTGGATTGGGGATTAGAAAAACATTTGTTTGTACCGCATATCGAGCAAGCCTACAGAATGATAGAAGGTGAGCATTATTTGATATTCTGTTATTTAGATGAGCAGACCAACCGTTTAGTCGCATCGAGTCGTGTCAATAAATTTGTCGATAATTCTATTCTTACGGTAAAGCATTTTGATGAAGTAGATTTGATCGTAACCAATCCTACTGATTTGGGATATAATGTTATTATTAATGAAATTCATTTAGGTTTATTATATAAAGATGAAGTCTTTCAAGAGTTAAAAACCGGAGATATACTTAAAGGGATTATTAAAAAAATAAGACCTGATAATAAAATAGATGTCTCTCTTCAACGCCCTGGTTATAGAGGTATTGAGCCAAATGCTGACAAGGTGATGGAGGTTCTTCAAGCTACTGAGGATGGTTTTCTTTCTTTACATGATAAGTCTAATCCTGAGCTGATTTATAATACGGTTCATCTCAGTAAGAAAGCTTTCAAAAAAGCTATAGGAACACTTTATAAAAACAGGCAAATTACTATTGAAAATGGGGTAGGAATTTATATTAAAAAATAAATTACCTAAAGTAAAATCCCGTTCCTGAAGATCTTCTATAAGGTGATAATTGATAAAACGGAGATATAAATCGATATTGATCCCCTAAATCTTCATAAGCAGAATTTTTGATTCTATGAAGATCTGAATATATAGGTTGATTGTGATAAGAGGGAGCCCAAGGTGAAGACGAACTGTTGTCTATTTTTGGTTTGAAATTACCAAACATAGCAGTTTGTCTTTCTACAAAAGAAAATTGTTGCTCTTGTTGTTGCTTAGCCCTATAAGCTTTTCTGTTCGCTGCTTCTACCATATTTATTTCTGGCCTTGAAGAAAAGGGGTCTTTAAAAATATTGACTTCAGGTAAGTTAAACTGCCTTCCCATTGTTCTTAAGCTAAAAGGGTCTTCACTAAAACTCAAGGAAGTAAGTACTCTAGGTTCAAACATGTCAAAATCAGATTGAGCTTTCAAGAAATGAAAGCTTAATACAAAAGTGGCTATTAAAAAAAGCTTTGAAAACTTCATAATTACAATTAATCAAAAATTATACCCAATTTAAGATATCATCTTCTTTCCATAAATCCGGGAAAAAAGAGCGTTGATGATATTTAGGATTAAGATACTTTTTCCAGTCGGAACCACCTGTCGCTTCTTTTGTTTTTCCTTTCTTTTGCAAATATTTTGCAGCAGTTTTAAGGTGAACCATTGGCCATCTTACGTTGTAGTGATGGTCAAAATCTTTCATTCTAATTTTCAATTTCTCACTGGGGTTCTCAAATTTTAAATAGTTTTCTAAAATACAGTGGCCTTGAACATTCTTTGCTAAAGCTTTAAAGCCTTCAAGGTATTTATCTTCAAAGGCTTTAAGCGTATAAGTGCTTTTGCCATTGCTTCTGTTATAGCCAGCGTCTCTCCAATATATATTTTCAAAAATTTCATCAGAACTAGGAGTGGAGGTGAGCTCTTTTTTCCCGTTTTCATTTACTAAATTAATGGGAGGTGTGCACATCAATTCCAAATGACGAAATTGTGCACTTTGGAATCCACTAGCTGGTGTTAGAGATAATCGAAACTGACTGTAATCGTCGTAATTTATGCCATCTCTCATAATATCAAAAGAAGTGATAAGCATATCGGTATAGCGCATAAGCCGTTTGAGCTTATCCATAAATATATCTTCACCAGTAAAGTCTTTAAGTTCTGTAATTTGTTGAGCCTCATGGATCATAAGCTTTAAAATAAGCTCAGTAATTTGATGATAAATGATAAAAACGGTTTCATCCTTAAAATCTGTTTTAGGTTTTTGTATAGACAATAAGGTATCTACTTCAATATAATCCCAATAATTGAGAGGCTTAGAATGCAAAAGCCCTTTTAAGTAAGATTCAGGATTCTCTCCCAAGGCTTCGTACTTTTTTTTGAGTTGCTTTAAAAGCTCTTCATTCATCGAATTTTGTTTTTATTCAAATTTATTAAATTTAGTCAAGTTAAAGGTCAATTTGATTAAATAAGGTTGACCAAATCATCAACTTGTTGTGATATCAGGATCAAAACTTGTATTACCATAAAGTAAGCTAATACATATATATTAAGAACAAATTTTTGAAGTCCTAGAAAACCTAAAAACTTGTTACCTTTGTATAAAAACAGAAACTATGTCAGATACTATAGAACGCATCAAATGTTTAATCGTAGGTTCAGGTCCTGCTGGTTACACAGCCGCTATTTATGCTGCAAGAGCAGATATGAACCCAGTGGTTTACACAGGTATAGAGCCTGGAGGGCAATTGACGACCACTACAGAAGTTGATAACTTCCCTGGTTATCCTCAAGGAATTGATGGTCCAAGAATGATGGTAGATTTACAGGAACAAGCCGAGCGTTTTGGAACTGATGTTCGCATAGGTATGGTAACAAAGGTAGAACTGTCTGATAAGTTAGGGGGTATCCACAAAGCTCAGATCGATAATAAAAAATGGGTTGAAGCTGAAACAGTCCTTATTTCAACTGGTGCCTCAGCTAAATATTTAGGTATACCAAGTGAACAGAGATTAAGAGGTGGAGGAGTTTCTGCTTGTGCGGTTTGTGATGGATTTTTCTATAAAGGACAAGATGTTGCAATAGTTGGGGGTGGAGATACCGCTTGTGAAGAAGCAACATACTTATCCAATATTTGTACTAAAGTCACTATGTTGGTAAGAAAAGGAGAGATGAAAGCTTCTAAAGCAATGCAGCATCGTGTTGAAAAAGCAAAAAACATCGATCTTAGATATTACTCTGAAATCGATGAAGTACTTGGAGAACAAGTTGTAGAAGGCTTAAGAATTCTCAATAACAAAACGGGTGTAAAAGAAGAAATAAAAATCACTGGTTTGTTTATAGCCATTGGACATAAACCTAACACAGACATGTTTAAAGGTTATTTAGATATGGATGAGATTGGTTACATCATCACAAAACCAAAATCTACTAAAACGAATTATCCTGGTGTGTTTGCATGTGGTGATTCTCAAGATAAAGAATACAGACAAGCAATTACAGCAGCAGGAACAGGCTGTATGGCCGCTCTAGATGCAGAACGTTACTTAGGGAGCCTAGAAGGAATACCTGAAAATGAAAAAGAGGCAGTAACTACTTAAAATATAAACTCACTTATACATAAACTTTAATAGTGAGTTTATACGCTGATTTAAAATTTATTAAAGGCCTTTGTAATATGCAAAGGCCTTATTTATTTGATCATCGCTCACCTTGCAATTTAATTTTGGTTGACCTATTTTTTCTAACAAAACAAAGTTGATATTGCCTCCAGAATTTTTCTTATCGTGTTTAAGATAAGTTTTTACCTTGGACACATCCTCTGAAGTGAAGGTGACTGGTTTAAAATATTGGCTGATAAGTTGACTTGACTTGTCGCATTTTTCTTCTGAAAATTGTAATATATCTACAGATAGCTTTAAGGCTAAAATCATTCCAATGGCCACAGCTTCTCCGTGAAGTAATTTTGTTTTAGAAGGCGATTCCATTTGATAGGATTCTATAGCATGACCAAGGGTATGCCCAAAATTTAAAGCCATTCTCAATCCATTTTCAAAAGGATCTTCTTCGGCTATTTTAGTTTTGATTTGAATAGAATCTCTAATCAATTCAGGCAGTTTGTCCACTTGAAATTGTGATAAATCTTTAAAGCTGTCTAAATAGTCTTCATTTGCAATCAAGCCGTGTTTAAGCATTTCGGCTAACCCACTCCTCATTTCTTCAGAAGGTAAAGTAGAGAGATAACCAACATCTACAACGACCATTTGAGGTAGACGTATAATTCCGATTTGATTTTTTAAACTATCAAGGTTTACACCATTCTTTCCCCCTATCGCCGCATCTACCATGCCGAGTAGAGTTGTAGGGACATGAACAAAGTCGATGCCTCTTTTAAAACTAGAGGCTACAAACCCACCAATATCTGTCACAATTCCACCGCCGAGATTTATCAAAAGCGATTTTCTATCAGCCCCAGTTTCAGATAAGGTTTTCCAGATTTCCGAGCATGTTGAAATAGTTTTGAATTCTTCTCCTGGTTCAATTTCGATCCATTCAATTCTGACATCTGCTTCAATTTTTTCTGAAAGAAACTTGGAGCACTTCTCCTGAGTATTGGAGTCGACCAAAATATAAATAGAAGAATAGGCTTTGTTGTTTATTAGTAAATTGAGTTCAGTATACGCCTGTTCTTGAAATGATATGGTATAGTTTTCTAGCTTTATCGTATTCATCATTAAAAAGCTTTGTTAAGATTCTTGAAATAGCTTAGTTGCTACAGCGAAAATACTACATCAATTCCTATATTTGAATACAATTTTTCAATATGATCGATACTAAAATATTCAACGACACCAAACACGCCTTTGTCTTAAAATCAGATAAAGACTTGAAGCGTTCCTTGTTCCTCTTTACTATGATGAACATTCCTTTTTTTGTTCCGATTTCTACAAGAGCAACCAATTTAGCATTGGACTTAAAACTACCTATCGATAGTTTGGTGAGAGCCACTATTTTCGAGCAATTTTGCGGAGGTGAAAGTCAAGATGAATGTATGCCACTTGTGAAAAAAATGTATGCAGAAAATGTGTACAGTGTTTTGGATTATTCTGTAGAAGGCAAGGAAACAGAAGAGGAGTTTGATAAAGCTGCAAATGCAAAAATTGAGATTATAAAATATGCCTCTAAGTCAAAAGAAATTCCTTTTGCTGTAGCAAAACCGACCAGTTTAGGACGTTTTGCAATATGGGAAAAAGTCACTGCCAACGACGTCCTTTCGGGTGAAGAACAACAAGAATGGGACAGTATAAAAGTTAGGTTTGAAAAGGTTTGCCAAGCTGCTTACGATAATGACACCAAACTTCTTATTGATGCAGAAGATACCTGGATGCAAGATGCAGCAGACAATCTTGCTGAGGATATGATGAGAAAATTCAATAAGGAAAAAGCGATCATATTTAATACGCTGCAATGTTACCGTTGGGACAGGTTATCTTATGCAAAGGCTATACATGAAAGAGCTCAAAGGGATGGTTTTAAATTGGGGTTTAAAACAGTTCGAGGTGCATATATGGAAAAAGAGAATGCGAGGGCCAAGAAAAAAGGCTATCCAACTCCTATCTGTGAGAATAAAGAAGCCACCGATGTTAACTTTAATGCAGTGATGTGTTATTGTATAGACAATATAGATCAAATTTCCCAATTTATAGGAACTCATAATGAGGTGAGTACTTATATGGCATTACAGTTAATGAGTCAAAAAGATATTTCACTTTCAGATGACAGAATTTGGTTTGGACAATTGTATGGGATGAGCGACCATATCAGTTTCAATATTGGTAGAATAAATTCCAATTCAATTAAACTTCTACCATTTGGTCCTATTAAAGATGTGATTCCCTATTTGATAAGAAGAGCTCAAGAAAATTCTTCTGTTCGAGGTCAGACCGGTCGTGAATTAGCTTTATTAAGAGAAGAAAAGCAAAGAAGAGCTGGACAATTTGTAAAACGAGTTGAATAATATGGAAGTTACAAAAGCAGATATTTATCTAGGAGAGTATAAACCATATTACGATTTGTATCTTCAACGGGTTTCTTCAGAGACCACTCTATTAGAAGCTCTGGACCAAAAAGAGGAGTTAATTAATTTTTTCAATACTATCCCAAAGAATAAATTAGACTATAGATATGCACCCAATAAGTGGACGCCAAAACAGATTCTTCAACATCTCATCGACACCGAGCGTATTTTTATGAACAGGGCTTTGAGGTTTGCAAGAAAGGACTTTACAGAGTTACCTGGTTATGATGAAAACCACTATGCAGAGCACTGTTTTTCTAATCATAGAACTTTAGAAGATTTAGTAGAAGAATTCCAGGCTTTGAGGATATCTAGCATATATCTATTTAAAAGTTTTGAAAATGAGATGCTAATCAATATTGGTCAAGCCAGTGGAGGTCCATTTTCTGTAAGAGTTTTACCTTTTATTTTATGTGGTCATCAAAAGCATCATATCCAAATAATAAAAGAGCGTTACTTATAAGAATTCAATGTCAAACTCAACTGCAACTTCTGTATTTACTTTACTAGATATTGGTAAGAGTTTGCAACGGATGATTTCTAAGCATTACCACAAGCCATACTGGATCAAAACCGAGATTGCCAAGTTAAATGCATATACCAAAAGTGGACATTGTTATCCAGACTTAGTTGAAAAACAGAACGGACAAGTATTGGCTCAAATGCGAGCTATTATATGGTCAGATACTTTTAAGACTATTTCAAAACAATTTGAAGACGTAACCAGAAAACCATTGTCTGAAGGGATGACTGTTATGATTTTAGCTAAAGTTACTTATCATCCCAATTATGGGTTTTCTTTGAATATTGTAGATATTGATGCTAGTTTCACCTTAGGTGAGATGGCCAAAGAAAAGCTAGAAAGCCTTAAGCGTCTTAAAACTGAAGGCTTGTTTAACTTAAATAGGACTCTTACTTTTCCGAAAGTTCCAAAGCGTATTGCTATTATTTCCGTGGAAACCAGCAAAGGTTATCAAGACTTTTTGAATATTATTTCACATAACAAATACGGGTTTAAATTTGAGTTGGAGCTTTTTCCTGCTTTGCTTCAAGGTGATAAAGCCATCACTTCTATCTCTGAAGCATTAGAGAATATCAAAAAAAGAACATCTGAATTTGATGCAGTCACGATTATAAGAGGTGGAGGCGGAGACGTAGGTTTAAGCTGTTATGATAGTTTTATTTTAGCCTCTAAAGTGGCAAGATTCCCCTTGCCAGTTATTTCTGGGATTGGTCATTCCACTAATGAAACTCTAGTCGAAATGGTAACTTATACCAATAAAATCACTCCTACAGATGTCGCCTATTTTTTTATCGATAGATTTATGGATTGCCTTGAGGAGCTAAATATGCTCTATTCAGATTTCAATAGATTAGTAAAGTATAAGCTGAAGGAAGAACAGTTTGAATTAAAGGCTTTGCACCAAAAATTTAAAACTCAAGTCGACACGCTTTTGCAACGGCATGACTTTATGTTGAAACAACAGCGACAACGAATCAAATCTACACTACCTTCTTATGTAAGAAGTCGATTTGATAGCTTAACTCAGTTGAGTTTTCAACTTAAGTTTATGACCAAACAAGGTTTTCAAACTGAAAATCAACAGTTAAAACGGCTTTCAAATACCCTACAGAGGGAAACCTCAGACATGTTGGTAAAGAATCACAGCACTCTGGATTACTTATCTTCTAATCTAAAATTATTATCACCAGAACAAATTCTTAAACGTGGATATACATTGAATTTGGTTAACGATAAGATTATAAAATCCGTTTCTGATTTAAAAACTGGTGACCAACTAAAGACGATATTTGCAGACGGTTATGCTGAAAGTAATGTGATAAAAACTAAACTCAATGGAAAAAATTAAAGACTACGAAACTGCTTTAAGTGAGTTAAAAACAATAGTTTCCAAGATCGAAAATGACTCAGTGTCTGTAGACGAACTTACCAAAAAGGTAGAACGAGCTTCGGAATTGATTAAGTATTGCAAAACAGTTTTGACCAAAACCGAGACCGAAGTCAATTCTGCTCTGGATGATATGGTAGATCTAAACGAGGACTCTGATGATTAAAATTGGTTAATAGTTTGTCTTATTTTGACCAAACGCGTTAGAATCCCTTCCAGCAAATCTATATTAAGCATATTGGCGCCATCACTTTTAGCTTCGCTTGGATTAAAGTGAGTTTCAATAAACAGTCCATCTACATTATTGACTATTCCAGCTCTAGCAATAGTTTCAATCATTTCTGGCCTTCCTCCCGTAACTCCGGAAGATTGGTTGGGTTGTTGTAAAGAATGGGTAACATCTAAAACTGTTGAAGCATAACCCCGCATTGTTGGAATACCTCTAAAATCTACAATTAAGTCTTGATATCCAAACATGGTTCCACGATCTGTAATCATCACTTTATCATTGCCAGAATCCTTTATCTTTTGCGCTGCATGTTGCATACTTTCAGGACTCATAAATTGTCCCTTTTTAAGATTGATGACCTTACCTGTCTCTGCTGCTGCTGCAAGTAAATCGGTTTGACGCACTAGGAAAGCAGGAATTTGTAAAATGTCTACGTACTTTGCAGCCATAGCTGCGTCACTTTCTTGGTGAATATCTGTAACCGTAGGTACATTAAACTTTTCACTTACTTTTTTGAGGATTTCTAAGGCTTTTTCATCTCCTATTCCTGTAAAGCTATCTATTCTACTTCGGTTTGCTTTCTTAAAAGAGCCTTTAAATACAAAAGGGATTTCTAGCTTATCAGTAATTTCTAAGATGCGTTCGGCTATTCTCATAGCCATATCTTCACCTTCTATAGCACAGGGTCCCGCTAATAAAAAGAAGTTGGAAGAGTTGGTATGTTTTAGTTTAGGAATAAGTTGCAAATCCATTTTTTAAATTTTTTTCAAAGATAAGGATTTGTAGTAGGATTTTTGTGCAAGTATTTTAGGAAGACAAATAATTTACAAGACATATATTTCCCTATCTTTAAACTTAATTGTTAAACTTAAAATTTAAATATAAAAACACTATGAAAACACTTTTAACATCTTTAGTGCTAACCTTCTCCATGTCCATTTTTGCTCAAGTGGAGGCTCCACAGCCAAGTCCAAATTCGAACACAACCCAAATGGTTGGTTTGTCTGAAGTATCAATTGCTTACTCTAGACCTTCTGCAAAAGGAAGAGTTGTGTTTGGAAATCTTGTTCCTTACAATGAGCGATGGAGAACAGGAGCTAATGAAAATACGATCATCACTTTCTCCACCGATGTGGAAATCGGAGAACAAGCTTTAGAAGCTGGAAGTTATGCGGTTTACAGTACTCCTAAAAAAGAAAGTTGGGATGTCTTTTTTTATGAAGACACCGATAATTGGGGCTTGCCAAAAACTTGGAATGAAGATGCTGTAGCTGCTATGGTAAATGTCCCTGTAAAATCACTAAATCATATGGTTGAAACTCTAAGTATTGATTTAGGTGCTTTACAGATGGACAAAGCACATCTTCAGATTTCTTGGGAGAAGACAATGGTAGAAGTGCCAATCAGTTTCCCAACAGATGATCTCGTTATGGAAAGTGTAACTGCTATAATGAGTGGTCCATCCGCTAACGATTATTTTGATTCGGCCATATATTACCTCAATGCTGGTAAGGATATGAATAAAGCAGAAGAGTGGATGGAAAAGGGAATGGTTATGGTAGAGGTTAAACCATTTTGGATGCAAAGACAGCAGTCATTAATCTATGCTGCCAATGGTAAAAAAGATAAAGCTATAGAAACCGCTAAAGCCTCTTTAGCAGGTGCTAAAAAAGCCGGAAATGCAGATTATATTAAGATGAACGAAGATTCTTTAAAAGAATGGAACGCTAAATAAATCACTAAATAGGTTGTCTTTTAAGTGGCTTTTCAAACTTTATGTTGTCATTCTCATGGAACTGTTTTAGCGATTGAATAATCTTCTTTTCAAAAAAAAATTCTTCGGCGAAGCAAAAATTCCTCGGCGAAGCAAAAAAGTTTCTCTTCCGGAAAGACACTTAAGATTCAGTGAAGTAATGGAACGCTAAATAAAACCCTTTATAAAATTATCTTTAAACCGATTCAATGTCTTGAGTCGGTTTTTTTGTGAACGTTTGTAACAGAATAGCAATCATCATGACCAATCCACAGCCAAATAGATTCAGCCATAAATAAGGCATCCAGTCGTTAAAATAGCCATAAATAACGATAATTTGAGTGATGATAGCAGCGATAAAAACAGCTCTGCTCTTCACATAGGTTATGAAAAAGGCGAGCAAGAATATACCCAATACATTCCCATAAAAGATGGAACCTATAATATTTACCAATTGGATCAGGTTGTCAAATAAATTGGCAGTGCAAGCGGCTACAATAGCAAAGATTCCCCAGCCAAGTGTAAACCACTTTGTAGAATATAAGTAATGCTTTTCACTCATTTTAGGAGTTTTATTTCTTTTGTACAAATCAATTGTCGTTGTGGAAGCTAAGGCATTCAATTCTGAAGCTGTTGAAGACATTGCTGCCGATAGGATCACTGCAAGAAGCAAGCCCACCAAACCCCTAGGTAAATTATTGAGGATAAAGTGAATGAAAACATAATCTTTATCGTTGGTTTCAATTTTACTATCCACTTTAGATATAATGGTTTTCGCATCATCTCTAAGCTGAACTTCTTGAGTGTTAAGGTTTTTTAACCTACGCTGTAGGTTTTGACTTTCAATTTTTGAAACGTCCATAGAAAACTGATTGGCCAAGTTCTTCTTTTTATCCTGGACAGTTCTAAGTTGTGTTTCTAAATTTTCAAATTCTGAGGCATATTCAGATTCTTCAACTGCAATTATTGCTGCTGGGTTAAAGTTGATCGGGGAGTAATTGAATTGGTAAAACACAAATACCATCACGCCAATCAATAAGATGAAAAATTGTAAAGGCACTTTTAAAACACCATTAAAGATAAGTCCCATTTGGCTTTCCCTTAAACTCCTCCCAGAGAGATAACGCTGGACTTGACTTTGGTCTGTTCCAAAATAGGAAAGAGCTAAGAAAGTGCCACCAATAATTCCACTCCAAAATGTGTATCGATTATCAAAACTAAATGAAAAGTCAAGGATATCTAACTTGTTGTTAGCACCAGCGATTTTCATGGCTTTATTAAAAGTGATATCTTCAGGTAAAAAAGAAAAAATCATTATAAAAGCGATGATCATACCAATGAAGATAACAGCCATTTGTTGCTTTTGAGTCACGTTTACGGCTTGGGTTCCTCCCGTAACGGTATAGATGATCACTAGTATGCCAATAATGATATTGAGATAAAATAAATTCCACCCTAAAACAGCTGAAAGTATGATAGACGGAGCGTATATAGTGATACCCGCAGCTAAACTTCGTTGTATTAAAAACAGACCAGCTGTAAGGGTTCGGGTCTTTAAATCGAAGCGAGACTCTAGGTACTCATAAGCAGTATATACTTTAAGGCGGTAGTAAATAGGAAGGAAGACCACGCAAATAATAACCATAGCAATAGGTAAACCAAAATAAAACTGAACAAAGCCCATCCCATCGTGAAAGGCCTGTCCTGGTGTCGATAAAAAGGTAATGGCACTAGCTTGTGTTGCCATAACGGACAACCCAACGGTCCACCATTCCGATTTATTGCCACCTTTAATGAAATCGTTAACATTAGCATTTTTACGGGACTTTAAACTGCCATAAATAACGATAAAAGCAAGAGTTGCAAACAGAATAATAAAATCTAAAACCTCCATGAATTTAATTTTGAAACCACTTCATGAATAAATAAAATCCTAGAATATATAAAACGTTTAAAATCAAGACCCAAGTATAGGCGGTTTTCCAAACGTATTTTTGAGGTGATTTCGACATCCTATTCTATGGAAATTAAGTTAGAAATCAGTTTATAAGCTCCTGGAACACCCGCGGGTAATTCTCTAAAGAAACTTAAGCCTGTATAAATATAATGACCTTTCCCATACTTGCCCACTAGAATACTCCCGTTTTTTGGAGTTTCATTCTTATCGTTCATGGAGAGGATGGGGGTTAGCTTTTCCGACCATTGGTCAGGAAAATAAAGTCCTCGCTCTTGTACCCAACCTTCAAAATCTGACTTGTCGATTTTGTTGGGGGTATTCAAAACCCTATGGTTGGGATTTAGAAATCTAACTTCAGCGTCTTCTTCGGTCACTCGATCCCGGGACATTTGCATAGGGAAAGGGGCAATATTATCTGTTTTTAAACCTCTATTGGTGTTGTATTGAACAATTATAGTCCCTCCTTTTTGTACAAATTCAAATAAAAAGGATTGCTTGTAGGCTAAGGATTCATGGATATTATATGCTCGAATGCCCATGATGACAACATCAAAATCTTTAAGCTTTTCTTGAGTAAGATTATTAGGTGAAAATTCTTCTACGTAAAAGCCCAGATCTTCTAAGTTGGAAGCCACACTAGAACCTGCCCCAGAAATATAGGCTATGCTTTTTTGGATAAGTTTGATATCTAGATTTACCAGTTTTGCGGAGGCATCTTCAATAAGATTATGTATCCCAATGTGATCATATTCTATGGTGGTGACTGATTTATTTAAGGTGGTTTTAGAGAGCTTTAATTCGGGAGAAATAATTGCTTCAGAAGTCGATGAAGGAGTGATTTCAAAACTAAAGCCTTTGCTTTCACCTTTTGTATTTAAACTAACCTCGTGGTAGTTGGGCGAGATTTTCCAGTCCTTTGGAAGATTTAACTTGAGTTGTCCAACAACAGTTTCTTTGAAGGCTTTGACGTTTACTTGAACGATCTTAGTTTCAGAATTTTTGAAAACATAAACTGACTTATCAAAATTTAAAGAGGCTTCAGGAAGGATTTCAAAATTCTCGTACACTTCCCCTTTCACAAGATCGTTGTATTTGTAAATTAGGGGTTTTTTAAGAGTAAAGGATTTTCCTTCAATATCAAAATTGAATGTAAATTGAATAGGTTCTGGAGATTCTGGCAAACCTATCAGAGATCTATCCTCAACTTTATAAATACCTAGTTCTGCTTTTTTCTTTAGCCAATAAGGTGTGGTGTAATTTTCTTCTGAACCTATGTTGAACACTGTAGAAAATCTGATGTCATTATTGTTTTCTAGCATAGTCTGCTCAACGTTAACAGGTTTTCCTCGGTGAGAAACAGACTTTAATCGAATACCAATTGGACTTCTGTTTATGATTTCAATTTCAATCTGTATATCATCACCAGGATTGGCATAGGCTTTTACACTTTGGACTTCTACGAAAAGACCTAAGCAAGCTTGGATAATAGATTGTATACTCTTGCTTTTTTGAGATCTCCAAAACTCATCTTCAATAGAAAGGATAAGTTGTTCTGCCTCTAACAATTGAGGAATAACCTTCCAGGGTTGTTTAAAGTCAAAATCTTCTTCAACCTTATATAGAATATCCCCAATAGCTTTTCCCTGTGGAATGCGATTCCAAGAGGTATCGATTCCATGAAAAGGATCATTTCCTCGAATTTTTTCACCTTTTATTAGCTCAATATATTCCATCTTATCTCCCCTAGTCCCAGTATTTCCAAAGCCTTGAGATTTATGCTGACTTCTACTTAAAGCAGAAATTTCATTATTGGATAAACCTTCTAAAGGATAAAAAGTATTGATTTCCAATTCAATAAAATTAGTTTTATCAGATTTGTCGAATGCTTCCTGACTTCCATAGAACCACCAAGAGGTATTAAAGAAAGCTCTTTTTGGGGCCCACGGTTCAACGAGTTTTAATTGAGAAGTGAATTTATTGCTTTGACCAGCAAGATCGAATGCTTCTGTGCTAAGGATTGCAGATGAAGTATGGTGACCATGAGTGCCTCCAGAAGTCCTATGATTAAACCGGTTTATGATGATATCTGGTCGATGTGTTCTTATAGCCCACACGACATCGGAAAGTATTTTTTCTTTATCCCAGATGTTTAAAGTTTCTTCTGGCGTTTTTGAATAGCCAAAATCGATAGCTCTAGTGAACCACTGTTGACCTCCATCTATAGTTCTCGCTTTTAGTAATTCTTGTGTACGAATCAAACCTAGCTTTTCACCAAGCTCAGAACCTATTAAATTCTGGCCCCCATCACCTCGAGTCAGCGATAGATATGTAGTTTTTGCATAGCGCTCCTTAGAAAAATAAGTAATTAAGCTTGTGTTTTCATCATCCGGATGAGCTGCGATATACAAAACATTACCTAGAAAATTGAGTGATTTTATCTGTTGGTATATTTCTGAAGAGGCAAGCTTTTGTGGATTTTGGCTATAGCATGATGCATTTAAAAATAGAAAAATACCGCATAATAATGTTTTTGTCATAACCTTAATTTTCACCAAATATAAATGCCTAAATATAATTTTGCGGTGGATTCAAAACTTTTTTAACGATCTCCGTACTCAGCCTTGTCCAGAAGAGCATCTTTTTTAAGAAGGGTTACCGGCTTTTGAAGAATTAAATTATTGGGGTAGGTAACCAGTTCGTCTTCATCTGTACGGAGATGAAGTTGAAAAGCTTTTATATCTTCTATAATCCCTTCAACGGGAAAGTCTTTATCGTGGATTTTAATTTTATCTCCTAATTTGTATGGAAAAGAAAAAAACATAATAATGCCAGAAGTTATATTGCTCAACACAGACCAAATAGCAAACAAGCCGATACCTAACACTGCAAACACGGAAGAAAAAACGAGCGCAAGTTCTCTTATTTCCACTCCCCAGATGAGTAAAAGCCCGAACACAGCAATAAAAAATACCAATACGTTGATGTATTTAAAAATGAGTCGAGTTCTTACAAAATTGAGTTCATCTCGTTTAGCGATTCGTTTTGCAGATTGCTTTAAGGTAAACCTCAATAATAAAAGAAGAAATACAACAATAACTGTCCAGATAATTTGGGACTCATAATGAAAAAAAAGAGTTTCAACCATAACTTATAGACTTAAACTGTCTCGTAAATGTAGATATTTGTCTGAGTTTTTTAGCCAGTATTTTGTCTTTAAAGTTTGCAACTTTTTTGCTTTGGAAATTAATGTATCCTTTCCTTGAATTTCCATCTCTTCCCACTTTTCAATTTCAAAGGGAAAGGACTTTTCTTGATAGATTTTTAAAACCCTTCCCAATTCAGTATACCTTAGGGTTGTAGTGAGGTAGTCGTCCTCCTTTTGTTCTATAGAAGCTGAATACGTTTTAAATTTTTCATGATTGAGCTGTAAAAAGGAAAAGTCTGGCAAGATGTCTTGTTTACCAAGCTTCAACTCCTTTGGAGCTATTCTGAGTTGAATCCAAATTTGATTTTCTGATAAGACGGGCCTTAATATAAATGTTGAATCTGCTTCATCTTCAAAATAGGAATGTGTTTCTAATTCAAAATCACCCCTGTGATTTAATTGAGCATAAGATTGTCCGCACCACTCTTGAACGCTAGAGGTCAACTTTAAAAGAGGTCTCTGTTCACCAAGTGGAAAAAAAGCGCTTTGCATAATGCTGTAAGGATAAATCCCTGTGTTGAATTTTTTCGTGGAATTCAGTTTCATGACAGAAAGTGTAGTTTCCGATTTGGAATTGGCTTTAACTTGTGCTTCACTTAAAAAGTCTTCGGTCACAAAAATAAGAATGGCTTTACCTTGTCGCTTTTCACCATATCTATAAAATTCCAAATCATAACTAGTTAATTCAGCGTTTCCATCATACCAATACGATTTGAATTCAGTAGATAGATTTCTGTTTTCAAAATTGCCATCAACAGATTTATTTTCGGTCTTAGTTTGGCAGCTTATAAGTAAGATAAGAAGAAAGAGGGGTAGAGTTCTCATGATTATTATTTTAAGTTCGATAACTTATGATATACTAAGTGAATTGGAAATCCCATAACGGTGTAAAACGAGCCTTTTATTTCTGAAATACCAATTTGACCTATCCATTCTTGGATGCCATAGGCTCCCGATTTATCATAAGGAGAATAGGTGTCGATATAGTACGAGATTTCATCCTTCGAAAGAGCCTTAAAAGTGACTTCTGTAGAATCATAAAGGGTTTCAGTTTTGTCTTGGGTTTTTATACAAACCGAAGAAATTACCTCATGTGTAGTATGGGAGAGGGAACTCAGCATTTCGATAGCTTCCTCTCTATTTTGAGGTTTATTAAGTGCCTTGTCTTGATGCCAAACAATGGTATCTCCGGTAATGAGTATATCGTCTGGTTTTAAATCTTGAAATTGATCTGCTTTCAACTGAGCTAAATAATCACTGATTTCATGATGTTGTAAGGTCTCGTTAAACTCTTCGTCAACAGACCGTAATTTTATCTCAAAATCCACTCCTATGGAGGTCAAGATTTCCTGTCTCCTTGGGGATCCTGATGCTAAAATGATATGCTTTTGTTTTAAATTTTCTAAAATCATAGGATTAAAAATGTGAACATTGAACAAATTCCAAGCAAAAATACGAGTTTCAAATGGAAACTAATGCTGGTGTAATCCTTTTGATTTTTTGCTTTTAGAATTTGTTTAGAGATAAGGATAAGAGGAATAAGAACAAATGCAAATACATAAAATATAAAAACGTTGAGTGATAAAAAGTAATTAAGTAGAATTGTAAGAAGTATTAAAATGGTGAATGTAAGAAGTCCAAAAATCATGTGGTTAGATCTTTTTTTACCAATCAAAATGGGTAAAGTTTTCATCTTGCAGTAATAATCACCTCTTAGATCTTCTATATCCTTTATCAATTCTCTGCTCAAATTTAAGCTAAAAGCTATAAGAGCATAAGCTAGAATAGTAAAGTACACCACCGGATTTTGGTCACTATCTACTAGAGCTATTCCAAAGCAGAAAATACTAGCTCCTACAAGTATGCTAATGAGGATGTTTCCCGCTAGCGCGACTCTTTTTAACCAAATAGAGTAAACAGCAAGGGCTATAGGGGATAAAACACAAATGCTAAAAACAATCCACAAGCTTTCGGAAGGATCCGAGAGGAGAGTAAATAGTATCGTGAAGAGCCCCAGGGCATTAAGTCCAAAATATAGTTTAAAAGCTATTTTTCGTTTTATAACTTGATCGATGATAAGCTTATTTGGTCTATTGATGCTATCTGTGGTTACATCAAAAATATCATTGATTATATTTCCTGCTGCTGCAATGCATACAACAGATAGAATTAGAAGGAAATAGTGAAGAAGACCAACTTCTGGGTTTTGACCAAAACCAGGCAGCAGGGCAAATCTTATCACCATAGCCGTAAAAATAATCATGGCTAAATTTTTCCAGCGTATGAGATTGAGAAAGGCCATAAATAATTTTACTAGACTAGATCTAAAACTTCCACTTCCCTTGAGCCTTCATCACCTGCTCAATAAGATCTCTTACACATCCGTCACCGCCATTTTTATGAGAGATATAAGCAGAGATTGCTTTTATTTCTGGAACTGCATCCTGAGGACAAGTTGGTAAACCTACCATTTTCATAGGATATATATCTGGGACATCGTCTCCCATATACGCCACAGCTTCTGGTTTGATATTATACACCTCTAGAAATTCATCTAGGCATTCTACTTTATTCGCAACTCCTAGATGAATGTTGGTTATACCCAAATCTTTAAGCCTAGTCCTTACCATTTCATTGGTTCCACCAGAAATCACAATAATCTCGTATCCTGCTTTTAGGGCTTCTTTTACAACAAAACCATCTTTCACATTCATAGTCCTAAGCAGTTCTCCAGATGAAGAAATCTGAAGAGTACCATTGGTAAAAACACCATCCACATCGAAGGCAAAGGTGGTGATGTGGTTGAGTAATTCTTTATAGTTTGTCATGCTTTTGTAATATAGAGTTTGTTATTAGGTTATAAATTGCTTTGTAATCTTTTGAATTTAATTGTTTCAAATGGTTAGTTATCGTTTTTTCATCATTTCTTACAGCGGGCCCTGTCTGCACTTCAGATGGCGATTGAGATTGAACTTTATCTGAAGTTTCTTTAATCAAGGCCTTCAAAATATCAAATGGGATATTGTCTTGTAGACAAATATCTTCTCCAATCGCATACAGGTGATTTGTGAAATTACAAACAAACACAGCCGCTAAATGTAAAGTTTGCCTTTGTGCAGTACTAATTTCATACTGGTGTTGAGAAATGCTTGAGGCTATAGATTTTAAAAGCGATAAATTTTCTTCTGAATTAGCTTCAAGGCAAAATGGAATTGTAGAATAATCTAGTTCAGACGTCTTCGAAAAGGTCTGAAGTGGATAAAAAACACCCGAATCTTTAGGCGACGTTAACAAGCCTTGATTTCCTGAGGTATGTGCGATAATTCCAGTCTTAGTTTTAATTTGCTCAGCAATAGATTCTATGACATCATCTTTAAGACAGATGAGATAAAGGTCTGCAGGCTTCAAGGCAGAAATATCAGATGTAATGGAAACTGAGTTCTCAAACTTTAAAAGGGAACTTTTATCGTGGTTATAAACCTGAATAACTGCACAAGTTTTGGAGGATTGAAGGGCACGAAACATATGAGTTGCCACATTACCACTTCCTAAAATAACTATTGAATACATTGAAACATCTTAAAATTCTTAGGTACAAATGTAATATTCATTTTTGAAAGTGAAATTTTATATGTTTTTAAACTTGCCTATCCTTTATTAACGATTTGTAGAATAAGCACATATTTATAAGTATAACTGATAATTCTTTGGTTTTTTGAGTAAGTTGATGCAGTTAGTTTTTCAGAAGTTTAATTAACACAACTTCAACGTTCGTAGGCGATGGAGAGATTAATAAATCCTCTTATATTACTTATATTTGTGGTCATTATTTTATAGCTATGTTAGAGAAAAAAATAAAAAGTATATTGTTTTCCACAAGACTGATGGCCGTCCTGTTTCTTATTTATATAGTATCTATGGCTGTTGGAACTTTTGTTGAAAATTCCTATACCACGATTACAGCTAGGGAGTGGATTTACGATGCATGGTGGTTTGAAGTCATTATGGTTTTTTTTGTTATCAATTTCATTGGAAATATATTTAGATTTAGATTATTTCAAAAAAAGAAACTCACTACTCTTCTTCTTCACCTGTCTTTTATTTTGATTCTTGTTGGGGCATGGGTAACACGATATCTAGGTGAAGAAGGTATAATGCCTATTAGAGAGGGGGAGGTCGCGAATACAATGCTATCCGAAAAAACATATATATCCACGTTTATCGATGGAGAAATTGAAGGAGAACCCTTGAGGAAAAAGGAAGATTTTAGAATTAGTTTAGGTCCTGGCATTACTGAGGGTAAAAAAATCACCACAGATTATAATGGTAATCCTATTCAAATTGAGTTTTTAGAATTTATTAATGGTGCAGAGGAAGGCATAATTGAGGATGAGGAGGGAGTCTATTTTCTCAAAATTGTAGAATCTGGAGAGGGAGAAAGGCATGATCATTATCTGAAAACAGGTGAAGTTGCTAATATTCATAATATTTTGTTTGCTTTTAATAAACAAACAGACGGTGCTATTAACATCTTAGGTAACAATGAGGGTGGATTTACCATCGACTCTCCTTTTGATGGAGATTGGATGCGTATGGCAGACCAAGAACGCGGGCAATTGGTCCAAGACTCAATTCAAGATTTACAGATGCGTTCTTTATACAATCTTGGAGGCATGCAATTTGTGATTCCAGATCCAGCTATTAAGGGACGTTATGATTTAGTTCAAAAGGAAATTGTAAATAATAATGATCCAGACGGAATTTTCTTGGCAATTACAGCCAATGGACAAACCGAAAAAATTGGTCTACTTGGCGGTAAAGGTTTTCAGATGGATATGAAAAAAGTGAATATAGGTGATCATGATGTGTATTTGAAATATGGCAGTAAAAATATTGAATTGCCTTTCGCCCTTAAACTTAATGACTTTATAGCCAAAAAACATCCAGGTACTGAAGAAAGACCCCAGCCAAGTTATGAGTCTTTTATGAGTAAAGTAGAGGTAGTAGATGGAAGTGACTCATATCCTTTCGATATTTACATGAATCATGTTCTAGATCATCAAGGTTATCGTTTTTTTCAATCGTCTTTTGATCCAGATGAAGGGGGTACTATTTTATCGGTCAATAACGATTGGTGGGGAACTTGGATTACCTATATAGGCTATTTTCTGCTCTATCTAGGAATGATGGCCATCATGTTTGACAGAGGGTCTAGGTTTGGAGATTTGAGAAAGAAATTGGAAAAAATAAAGATGAAAAAAGAAAAATTAGCAAGTATATTAATTTTGTTTTTGGGATTAAGTGGCTTTGCCCAGACTCAAAATGGAAACGTTGTAGAAGAATCTAATAAGACACAAGATAGCCTAGCGACTTCATCCAATCATGACCCCAACATGATTCAAGAAGTGGATTATGAAAAGGTTATAAAATTGATTAAAGCCAATACGGTCGATAAAGACCACGCTGCCAAATTTGGGGAATTGATTATTCAAGATTTTGGAGGTAGAATGAAACCGATCAATACTTATTCTTCGGAATTGCTTAGAAAGTTAGGTAAAAAAGATAATTATAACGATCTGAATAGCGATCAAGTCCTGTTATCCATGATCGAAAATCCTGCGATCTGGTATTCTGCCCCCTTGATTTCCATAAAAGCAAAAAATGATAGCCTACACCATGTTTTAGGAGTTCAAGAAAATAAAAAATATGTGTCCTTGACTGACTTTTTTAGGATGGATGGTCAATATAAATTAGGTGAGTATTTAGATGCGGCATACAAAGCTGCAGTGCCAAATCAGTTCCAAAAAGACTTCATTACCGTCGATGAAAAGGTGAACTTGATCTATAATACTTTACAGGGAAAACAATTTAGAATTTTTCCTATCCCAGAACATTCTAATAATAAATGGGTTTCTTATTCAGAATTGGACGATGAGAAATATTTTGCTGGTGTAGATACTTTATACACAAAACAAATTCTTCCTCTCTACATGCAGTCTCTTAGAAGTGCACGACAAACAGGGGACTATGAGCAGTCTAACGAACTGCTTTTAAGTTTAAAATCTTTCCAAAATAAATACGGTGCAGAAGTGATGCCAACAGAGGGAAAGGTAAGAGCTGAAATCTTGTATAATAAAATAGATATTTTCAATCTCTTGTTTCAACTTTATCTTTATGCGAGTTTGATTATGATCGTCTTTGTGATTTTGAGTATTTTCAAGCAAAACAAACTCAATAAAATCGTTATAATTATAAGTAAAGTTTTATTGGTATTACTTTTTTTAGTACATACAGGTGGCCTTGCCGCCAGATGGTATATTTCAGGATATGCTCCTTGGAGTAATGCCTACGAGAGTATGATTTACGTCGCTTGGGCCACTATGTTTTTTGGCTTAGCCTTTGGACGGAAAAGTGATTTGACCATGGGCTCTACAGCTTTTGTGACCTCTATTATTTTGATGGTGGCGCATTGGAATTGGTTAGACCCAAGTATTGGAAATTTGCAGCCAGTTTTGGATTCCTATTGGCTAATGATTCACGTGTCCGTTATTGTGGGAAGTTATGGCCCTTTTGCTTTAGGTGCGATTATAGGTTTGGTATCCCTTATTCTCATTATTGCGACCAACAAGTCCAACTTTAAAAAGATGAAATTAAATATTCAGGAACTTACCATTATTAACGAATTAGCATTAACAGTTGGCTTGATTATGCTTACTATAGGAAATTTCCTAGGCGGCCAATGGGCTAATGAAAGTTGGGGTAGGTATTGGGGCTGGGATCCAAAGGAGACTTGGGCTCTCATTAGTATTTTCGTATATGCTTTTGTGATTCACATGAGATTGGTTCCAGGGTTGAGAGGATTGTTTGCCTTTAACTGGGCTGCACTTATCGCTTTTGGATCTATATTGATGACCTACTTTGGAGTGAATTTTTACCTTACAGGATTACATTCTTACGCTAGTGGTGATCAAATTATCAGTTATCAATTTATCATTATTGCTTTTGTAGCTTGGATTTTAATAGGCTTTGCAGCTAGATATAAATATAAAAAATACTATTAAGCATATTACTGATTCCAAATTTCCCAAGCTTTTTCCGCTTGGAAAATAAGCATTTGTTCTCCATTTATAATTTGGGCACCTTGGTCTTTGCCTCGTGCCAAAAAACTAGTGATGGATGGATTATAAATCAAGTCGTAAAGCAAATGTGATTCGCCAATAAATTCATAAGGAATTGGTGGGAATTGGTTGACGTCTGGATGGGTGCCTAGAGGTGTACAGTTAACAATAAGTTGGTGGCTTTTTATAATTTCTGAAGTAATATCTTCATAAGTATAATCACCTTTCCCTTTTTCTCTAGATACCATATTGATATGATACCCCATAGAGACCAGAGCATGTCTTACTGCCTTAGAAGCGCCCCCAGTTCCCAAAATTAATGCAGCTTCGTGATTAGGAGCAATTAAGTTAAAAATAGATTTTGTGAATCCAAACACATCGGTATTGTAACCAATTAATCTTTTATTTTCAATTTTAATAGTGTTTACAGCACCAATCCGTTCAGCTTGAGGGTCTATTTCATCTAGAAAAGGAATTACTTCTTCTTTGTAGGGTATAGTCACATTAAGGCCAGCTAAATCGACAGAGTTGCTTACGATTTGTTTGACTTCCTTAATATCTTCAATATCGAAATTGATATACTTAGCTCTGATGGCTTCGTTGTGGAATTTGGTATTAAAAAATGTTTTTGAAAATGAGTAATCAATATTTCTTCCTAAAAGTCCGTATGTTGTCATGAGTTAATTTTATTTTTTTGTTGCCATACCAAGCTAAGCCCAAAACTATTAAAATTCCTACTATTATAAAAGAGAAACCAATCCAAGTGCTAAGTTGACTTAATTCTGGCCAATAGCGAGAGTAATTGTCTAAAATGGGGTCTCCGCTAGTATCTAAAATCGTACTTCCTAATGGGTCTTTTTTAAAAATCTTTTCCTTCCAGGGCCATACCACGCCTAAGCTGCCTGTTATAAACCCAATAATAATTGAAAATGCAATTTTCTTATAATATTTCAAAACGTAATTTAATAAGTGGGATAGGGTAATAAGTCCAAAAAAGGAACCAGCTGTAAACGATCCTAAAACTTGAAGCAGCCTAATCCGTTTAGGGTCTTGTGTAAAACTAAAATCTAGCTTCACTATATCAGCTAGAGTATCGTAAAGGGCATTTACAGAATCTACCAATAATAAGACGTAATTGCCTAATAGGATTAGTATAAATGAACCCGATAAACCCGGAAGGGTCATCCCTGACACACTTATAATCCCACAAAAAAACACAAATAAGAGATGATCATTTTCTGTAGCAGGTTTTAAAAAACTAATGCTTAGCCCTGCCAAAATCCCCAATATTATAAAAGCAATTGTCCTAATTGATCTTATTTTAAAATCTTTACCTATGTAATAGATAGAGCCTACAATCATACCAAAGAAAGTAGACCACACATTAAGTTCGTAGCTTTCAATTAAGAAATCCAATAATTTTGAAATGCTGAAATAGCTTACGACCATTCCAAATATCAATATGCCTAGAAACTTAGCGTTTATATACTGGAAAAAACTTTTGAATCTAGCATTAAATAGAAGCTTAAAAGACTTGAAATTAAATTTTTGGAGAGAATAAATAAATTCTTCATAAAAACCAGCAACAAAAGCAACAACACCTCCAGAAACTCCAGGAACTTTATTAGCAGCGCCCATAGCAAGTCCTTTTAAGAAAAGGAAGATTTTATCGCTAAATGTCCTTGTGCTCTGCATTTGAAAGGGGTTGTTTTTCGGCTATTTTTTCGAGTAAAAGTATAAGTAAAAATCCTAATATAGCAGCTATACATGCGTATACTAGTTTAGGATCTCCGTCAAATTGAGTGGGTAAAATAGAAACTTCCTTTAAAATAACTACTTTGCCTTTTATGATTTCTGAGTCTATAACTTCTTTCCAGGGCCAGATTTTATTGAGAGAACCTGCTATAAATCCTGTGAGAATCGCTAAGGTTAGGGATTTAAAGTTCGTAAATAACCATTTTAAAATTCTAGAAAAACTCAATAACCCAATAATTGCTCCAAGACCTACAAGACCGATAACTTGGATATTAAACTCAGATACCGCTGCTGAAATTGATTTATATCCGCCAAGCAGGACTAAAATAAAGGCTCCCGAAATTCCAGGTAAAATCATGGCACAGACTGCTATAGCTCCGCACATGAGAAAATAAAGCGGATGATCGATGCCCTGTGCTGGGGTAAGTTCAGTAATACCAAAGGCGACGATAAAGCCTAAAATAGTAACGCCGATTAGCTTCGGATTCCATTTTTCAATTTGTTTTCCTACATACCAAACGCTGGCACCTACTAGCCCGAAAAAAAATGACCAGACCACAATGGGGTAGGTCTCCAACAAGTAGTTGGTTAATCGCATAAGAGTAAATATACTGATGAAAATACCTGTAAGTAGCGCAATAATAAAACCACCATTAAGCTGCTTCCACATGGCTTCGAAACCGTTTTGTCTCCATGTTTTAATAAGAGAAATGTCTACGTTGGCGATGGTCGTGACTAGTTCTTCATAAATTCCTGTAATAAAAGCGATGGTTCCGCCAGATACCCCAGGAACAACATCAGCCGCTCCCATAGCTAAGCCCTTTAGGCTAATGGTAATATAGGATTTTAGATTTCTCTTCATAGTAAGTTTAAATAACAAATAGGCAAGATAAAATTATAGATGAATATGGAGTTTAATTAGTTTAGATTTTATCAAAAACCATTTAATTATCTTTAGTTAAATCTATAAATAAGCTTTCAAGATTTTTATTTTTCTTGTGAAGTTCGAGTATTTTTAAACCTTTGTCGTAAGCAAAATCGAAAATATCTGGTCTTTTATCTAAAGGCGTATTAAATATGATTTCGTATCGGAAGCGCGTTAAATTCTTGATGCTAATTACTTTTCCAATTTCCTTTAAGGCCACTTCTTCAATTCTATAATTAAATTCTACTTCGATGACTTGTTGTTTGGGATCGTTAAGGTCTGAAAGTTTTTTATCAGATACAATTTGCCCTTTGTTTATAATGATGACTCTATCGCAAATGGCTTCTACTTCTTGCATGATATGCGTAGAAAGAAGAATTGTTTTTTCTTTACTAATGGAAGTGATTAACTCCCTTATTTCTATTAATTGGTTGGGGTCAAGACCTGTGGTGGGTTCATCAAGAATTAAAACACTAGGATCATGAAGTAAAGCTGCGGCAAGCCCAACCCGCTGTCTATAACCTTTGGACAATTGATAGATGCGTTTATCGACTTCCTTGGTCAACTTGGTTTGTTCTATTACCTTTTCAATTCTTTCTTTTTTACTTTTGAAAATTCTCGCGTGGAAGTGAAGATATTCCTTGACATACATTTCTAAGTAAATTGGATTGTGTTCTGGTAAATAGCCAATTTGACGTTGAATATCAGTTTTTGCTTCAGTTAATTTTATTCCATTAATACTTGCTTCACCAGAACTAGCGCTAATAAATCCAGTTAAAATCTTCATCAAAGTAGATTTTCCAGCACCATTTGGCCCTAGTAAGCCAACAATTTCACCTTTATGAATTTTGAAATTAATATCTTTTAAAGCAAATTGATCTTTATAGGATTTTGAAATGGATTTGACTTCAATAGACATTCAGTAATTTTAAATCAAAAATACAAATTATATCTTTTAATGAATTCAAAAATCATTGACTTCTACAGTTTTTTAAGGAATAGTGAATTCACTAAAACCAAGCTAAAAGCCTTTGAATTCTGACATTAAAAGTTAATTTTGTAGATATGAAAAATGAAAAACATCTAAGAAATTGGCTAACGGAGATGAACTTAGACCATCCCTTAGTCATAGCAGGTCCCTGTAGTGCCGAAACTGAAGAGCAGGTCCTTGAAATTGCCCACCAACTTAAAGATTCTGATGCTACCGTGATGCGTGCTGGTATTTGGAAGCCTAGAACACGTCCTGGATACTTCGAAGGGGTAGGAGCGATAGGTCTGAAGTGGTTGAAACGCGCAAAGGAAGAAACAGGGCTGATGATTGCTACTGAAGTCGCCAATAAAAACCATGTAGATCTTGCTTTAGAGGCGGATGTAGATGTCTTATGGATAGGGGCTAGAAGTACGGTGAGTCCATTTATTGTTCAAGAAATCGCAGATGCACTAAAGGGTACAAATAAAATTGTATTGGTCAAAAACCCCGTAAATCCTGATCTGGCCCTATGGCTAGGTGGAGTGGAACGCTTACATAACGCAAATATTAAAAATCTAGGTGTGATCCATAGAGGATTCTCTACCTATGAGAAAATAAAATACAGAAATAATCCAGAGTGGCAGATTGCGATCGATTTACAAAATCAGTTCCCAGATTTGCCTATCCTTGTTGATCCTTCGCATATTGCAGGTGATAGGAACTTAGTGTTTGATATTTGCCAAACTGCTTTAGATCTCAATTACGACGGAATGATCGTTGAAACTCATCATACTCCAGATAAAGCATGGAGTGATGCCGCCCAACAAATTACCCCAGATTTCCTAAAGCAAATGACTATTGATTTACGTATCAGGAATAAAGAGGGTGCAGAAGAATTCAACAAAAAGCTAAATGTGCTGAGGTCTAAGATTGATATCATCGATAATCAACTCATAGATTTTTTGGGCAAGAGAATGCAGGTTGCTGATGAAATTGGAGAACTTAAAAAGGAAAATAACGTAGCTATTCTTCAACCTAAACGTTGGAATAAAGTCTTACACAGCCTAACTATTGAAGGAGAAAAGAAAGACTTGTCTAAAGATTTTGTAGAGCGCCTAACTAAAGCTATGCATGAAGAATCGATTGCACATCAACATAAAATCATAAACCATTGATATCCAGTGAATCAAATTCAAAAACTAGTTTATGAGAGCGGTTGTCTACAAATCGACGGGAAGTTGGTATTTGTTAAAAGCTGATGATGGAAAGATTTATAATTCCAGAATCAAAGGTAAGTTCAGGCTTAAAGATATTAAAAGCACAAATCCTGTAGCTGTGGGAGATCATGTGGAAATCGATACTGAAACCAAAGGTGACGAAACTATAGGAATCATCAAAGAGATTTATGACAGAAAGAATTACATCATCCGTAAGTCAGTTAATTTATCTAAACAAACTCATATCATTGCGGCTAATATCGATCTAGCTTTTTTATTAGTGACTTACAATAACCCACCAACAAGCACAACTTTTATAGATCGTTTTTTGGTCACAGCAGAAGCCTATCATATTCCTACAGTTCTCTTATTTAATAAGGTAGATGATTATTCTGTAGAAGAGTTCGCAGAGATGAAATATTTAGCTGAACTCTACAGGAAAATAGGGTATACTTGTATTGGTATTTCTGCTCAAACTGGGGAAAATATTGATCAAGTAAAAGCACTTATGAAAGATAACGTAACTGTTTTTGCTGGGCATAGTGGAGTTGGCAAGTCTACTTTGGTCAACGCAATTGAGCCCGATCTTAACATCAAGACTTCAGCAATATCACTTCAGCACAAACAAGGCCAACATACGACTACCTTTGCAGAAATGCATGAACTTCATTTTGGAGGACAGATCATCGACACACCAGGCATTAGAGGTTTTGGAGTTGTCGATATTGATAAGTATGCTTTGGACAATTATTTTCCAGAATTTTTTAAAGTTAAGCCCAACTGTAAATTTAATAATTGCATCCATGTGGATGAACCCAAATGTGCCGTCAAAGAGGCCTTAACGGAGGACAAAATCGCTTATTCTAGATACAAGAGCTATTTACAAATCATGGAGGGAGACGAAGACGAAAATTTCAGGAAGGATCCCTATCAAGACTTAAGGTAATATGAAAATAGTTATTCAAAGAGTAAAGGAAGCTTCAGTTGAAATAGGAAAAGAAATTTCAGGGAGTATAAATAAAGGTTTGCTTATTTTTTTAGGTATTGAGCATGAAGATGGGCAAGAGGATATAGATTGGCTGGTCAAAAAAATAATAAATCTAAGAGTTTTTCCTGATGATGAGGATAAGATGAATTTGAGCCTTAAGGACATCGAAGGTGAATTGCTTGTCGTGAGTCAGTTTACTTTACATGCTTCAGTAAAAAAGGGAAATAGACCTAGTTTTACGAAGTCTGGCAAGCCAGAGTTGGCCAAAAAACTTTATGAAGATTTCATAGAAACTCTTCAAGAAGGAAGTGTCACCAGAATTCAAACTGGAAGATTTGGAGCTGCTATGCAAATTTCATTAATTAACGACGGGCCTTTAACATTTATACTAGATTCTAAGGTTAAATTATAGAATTTCTTAGGAGCTTTAAGAATTTTTTATAATTTTGATTACTATGAAAAATACTTTATTCCTAATATCTCTTTTTGTGATATTTATTTCCAGTGCACAAGAAAAATATTCCATAGCAAATTTAACTGCAGATTTAATAGAAAAATCCAATTCAGTTATTATTCAACAAGACATTCGAGTCATTATGGATGACTACGATGATATGACAATACATGAGGATAAAATAATAACTATCCTTAATGAAAAAGGAATGTCAGCCTTAGATGCTTATGCTTCCTATGATAAATCCACTAAGATTAGAAATTTAAAGGTTACAGTTTATAATGCTTTAGGTTCTGAAATTAAAACGTTTAAAGAGAGGGATTTTATGGATGTTAGTGCTGTAAGTTCTGTTAGTTTATATACAGATGATAGAGTTAAATATCTGGAGTATACACCTGCAAGTTACCCTGTTACCATTCATTTTGAAAAAGAAACCAAGACAAGTAATACAGCTTTTGTAAAAAGTTTTACTCCTTATACGAATTATTATCAGTCAATTAAGTCATCGACCTTTCGAATAGAAAACAATTCCGAAATTGTTTTGAGATTTTCAGAAAATGGGTTTATGGAAGGGGTTTCGATAGAGAACGACAACCCTAATTTACTAACCTATTCAGTTTCTAATTTGCCGTCTATATCTAGAGAAGTTTATAGCCCTTCATTTGAGACATTTACACCAAAGGTTATGTTTGCTCTACAAACGTTTGAGCTTGAAGGGGAAAAAGGAGAGGTGAGTAACTGGCAGGAATTTGGTTTATGGCAACACGAAAATTTACTAAAAGGCTTAGATGAACTTCCAGAATCTACAATTTCCGAAATTAAATTACTTACTCAAAACCTTGAAACTACAAGAGAAAAAGCTAAGGCTATATATGAGTATGTCCAAAATAATACGAGATATATAAGTGTTCAAATTGGTTTAGGTGGTTGGAAGCCAATTTCAGCAAAAGAAGTTGATGATAAAAAGTATGGGGACTGTAAAGGTTTAACGAATTATACAAAGGCTTTACTCAATCTAGTCGATATTGAATCTAATTATTGCGTTGTTTATTCTGGTTCTGAAATTCAAGATATCTCAGAAGGTTTTACTTCTATGCAGGGAAATCACGTTATTCTAAATATACCTCAAGAAAATGATGAAGATATTTGGCTGGAATGTACAAGCCAAGATATACCCTTCAATTTTTTAGGAACCTTTACAGACGATAGAAAAGTTTTGGCTGTAAATCCTACTGGTGGAGAAATATTACGAACTCCAGCCTATACAGAAAAGGATAACTACCAAAAAACAACAGCAGAAATAAATATTATTGAAAAGGCTATTACTGCTAATGTAAATATTAGGACCAGAGGTACGCAATATAATGACAGATACAGTCTTGGCGGAGAAAATGAGAAAAATATAAAATCACATTATTTATTTTATTGGAATAACCTAAAAGAAATGACCCTGCTAAGTCATGAATTTTCGAATAATAAAGAGGATGTGACTTTTTTTGAGAAGGTTGAACTTAAAGCAGAAAACTATGTCAAAATTTATGGGAATGATCTTATTCTAGATGTTAATCCGTTCAATAAATTTCAAGTTAATCTGCCTAATTATAAAGTAAGGCAAACTCCATTTAATGTTTCAAGGGGATTCGTAGACGAGGATGAATTTACTTTCAATTTAGAAAACCTCGCTGTAGACACAGAGCTTAAAGATATTAGTTTGGACTCTGTGTTTGGTACCTATAAACTAAGTTTTGAGCTTAAGGACAATGTGCTAATCGTAAAAAGATACTTTAGGTTGAATAAGAATAATTATCAAAAATCTGATTATGAAAAATTTGTTGAATTCTTTTCACAAATTTCGAAGTATGACAATACTAAATTAAGTTTAAAATTAACCTAACCTTTCTATATATCAATTTTTAAAACTTTGAAAATGAAATTAATTTTAGCATCATTATTTACTCTATTTGCTTTCAATTTTAGCTATTCTCAATCTCAGGAACTTGAGGATATTTCTTTAGAAATGCTGAGGGAAACTCAAAGCCCTTCAGATTCTTCAGCGGTTGCTGAAGTCCTTTATGAAAAAGGAAAAATATCTTTTTCTGTAAGGAATTCTTGGGAATATCAATTTGAGGTAATTAGAAGAATAAAGATATACAGTCAAGAAGGTTATAATCAAGCCAATGTTCAAATTCAGTATTATGTAGGGGACAAAAATTCAGATAAAGAATCTGTATCCAATATCGATGGCTATGTTTACTATGAGGAAGATGGAGAAATTGAAAGAGAAAAACTAAGAAATCGAGATATCTTTGATGTGGATTTAAGCCAAATGTGGGAAGCTAAAAAATTTACTTTGCCTAAAATTCAAGATGGTGTTATTATAGAATATTCTTATACTATAGATTCTCCACATGTTAGCAATCTGCCTAAGTGGGTATTTCAAAACACGATACCAACACGGTATTCTGAATATACAACAAGAATACCCGTGGAATACTTAGCCTATAGTATAAAAACTAAAGGTTATTACCCATTTGAAACGTTCAGCGATGTAAAAGATGGTTTATTAGCAGGATTTCAGTTTAAGACATCAATAAAAGAATATAAGCATATTGGTATAAACCTACCTAAAATTGAAGAGGAACCCTTTGTTAACAATGTTTCAAACTATTTACCTTCTATTGGCTATGAGTTATCGTCTTATAAAACTGGCCAGTATGAAGCTTATAAGTCAGTCTCAAAAACATGGGATGATGTGGTAAAAACATTAAGTGATACAGATACTTATAAAAAAGAAATTTCAAGATCAAATTATTTTGAAGATGATCTTAAAGCCATACTAAAAGACAAAACTCTCCCTACAGATAAAATGAATACAATCTTTAATTTTGTAAAGAATAAGATGACTTGGAACGATGAAGAAAGAAGGTATTCAAGTGATAAGTTAGATAAAATTTATGAAGAGGGTGTAGGAAATTCAGCAGATATTAATGTTATGCTAATAGCAATGTTAAGAGAGGCGAATTTGGATTCTAATCCAGTCCTGTCGAGTACAATATCTAATGGTATTCCATTATTTCCAACTATATCGGGATTTAATTATGTATTTGCTCATGTTAATATCAATGGGGAAATTTATCTTTTAGACGCTACAGATGAATATACATCTCCAAATATTTTGCCTAAGCGCGCCCTTAACTGGACAGGGACTATTATTAAATCAAATGGATTTGAATCTTTAGACCTTAAACCTTCTAGTCGTTCAAGAAAAAAATTCCAAATTCAAGCAGAACTCACCTCAGAAGGAGAAGTGAATGGAATGTGCAGAATCATTTCTTTGGATCAATATGGTTTGGAGTCTAGACGATCCTTAAATAAAAAAAGCGATGATGAATTAAAATTGAAATATGAGAGTGCTTATAGTGTCAACAAAATTGAAGAGATATCAAATTCAAATCTCAAAGACACTTCGAAACCATTATTAGAAGGTTTTACCTTCTCAGGAAAAGAGCAATTTGTTGAGAAAATTGGAGATAAACTCTACTTATCACCGATGCTATTTTTAAAGCTAAAAGAGAATCCTTTCAAAGAAGAAGAGCGGGTGTACCCTATCGATTTTACCTTTCCTAGAAATGTAGAACATTTTATTACTATCAAAATTCCTGAAGGCTATCTAGTAGATTATTTACCAGAAAAAGCAATTTTCAAATTGGGAGATGGTGTTGCGCAATTAACCTATTTGATAGAGGAATATAATAATGTGATTTCAGTAAAGGTTAATCATGAAATCAATGCTGCGCTATTTTTACCTCAAGATTATAGCTTATTGCGAGAATTTTATATTTCTTTGATGAATAAAGAGAACGAAAAAATTGTTCTCGTTAAATCATAATTATTTATGGACATTAAAGGTGCTCAACTAGAAGTGGATGAATGGATAAATTCTCATGGTGTAAGATATTTTAATGAACTTACCAATATGGCTCAACTAACCGAGGAAGTTGGTGAAGTGGCAAGAATCATCGCAAGACGCTATGGCGAGCAAAGTGAAAAGGAAAGCGATAAGTCTAAAGATTTGGGAGAGGAGCTAGCCGATGTCATGTTTGTTGTCTTATGTTTGGCAAATCAAACAGGAATTGACTTGCAAGAGGCGTTCGATAAGAAATTAGATCTTAAAACCAAACGGGATCACGATCGTCATAAAAATAATCCAAAACTCAAATAAATGTTTCAAAAAGTTATTTCCGCCAAAGGGTTTTGGCGATCAGTTATCACTTTAGCTCTGGGCTTTATTGTGATATATAACCTTATAGATATGTGGTTTGGTTATGATTTTGACCTCTCTTTATTTGTAGAAAAGCGATTTTCGAAGGACAATTTATTGAGATTTTTTGTCGCCAATATAATGAGTGGCTTTGTATATGGATTTGTAGTCACCTTTTTGAAATTTAGAGGGCAAATCAAAAAAAATGAAAGTCAATGAAGCTTAGCTTTAAACAACCATCAATAAGCAAATTCAACCTTCAGATCACTGGTTCCAAAAGTATCTCCAATAGGTATTTGATTTTAAAGGCCCAGTTTCCTAATATCGAATTAAGTGGTTTATCTGCCTGTGATGATACGCGTGTATTACATAAAGCCTTAACAACCCTCAAAGAAAAAGGGGATGAGATAGATATCCACCACGCGGGAACTGCCATGAGATTCTTGACAGCCTATTTGTCTTCTTTGCCCAACTTAGAAGTTGTTTTAAGAGGTAGTAAAAGAATGCACGAGCGTCCTATAGGTATTTTGGTAGAAGCTATGCGAGAACTTGGGGGTCATATCAAATATTTGGGCAGCGACGGTTTTCCTCCGCTTAAGATCCATGGAAAATCCCTACAAAAGGATAAAATTTCTATACCTGCTAACGTGAGCAGCCAGTATATTACGGCACTCATGTTAATTGCTCCTTCCTTTAAAAATGGACTCACTATTTACTTACAGTCAAAGGTAACTTCAAAGCCTTATTTGATGATGACAGCCGTAGCACTAAAATCTATTGGTATTGAAGTGGATGTGCAGGAATCGCATATTCAAGTTCATCCAAAGACCAAAATTGAACCCAAAACTATCGCTGTAGAATCAGATTGGAGCTCGGCATCTTATTTTTACAGCTGTTTAGCTTTGATGGATCATGGCGAATTTGAACTTTCTACATTCCAAAAAGATAGCCTACAGGGAGATTCTAAAGTAGCGGAGTTTTATAAACTTTTCGGCATTGAAACTCAATTTAAAGCGGGTTCCATATTTATTTCAAAGAAAGCAGGAGTAAAGCTTCCCGAAAAAATTGAATTGGACCTTAATGACACCCCAGATCTCGCTCAAACTATTGCTGTAACTTGCTTAGGGCTTAATATTGCCTGCAATTTAACTGGCTTACATACTTTGAAGGTGAAAGAAACCGATAGATTGGTGGCTCTTAAGACTGAAATTGAAAAATTTGGGGCAGAAGTAGAAATCACCAACGATTCCTTGAAGTTAAGCCCTAAGGCTAATCTTAAGGAATCCGTTTCAGTAAAGACCTACCAGGACCATAGAATGGCAATGGCATTTGCCCCCTTAGCTATAAAAGTAGATTTGGAGATTTTAGATCCGGAGGTGGTTTCAAAATCATTTCCAGACTTTTGGGATAAAATAAAAGTCCTTGGTATCCAGTAAAACCATTGATTTGAAACTTATTAAGCTAAATAAACAATAAAACACTTGACAACGCCTATCTCACGATAGTATATTTGCATTTTAAAAAAACATCAGACTATGGGAATGAAACTTTCACAATTCGAATATACTTTACCTGAAAACCTTTTAGCAGAATTTCCCTCAGAACACAGAGACGAATCCAGGCTAATGGTGGTCAACCGTAAAGATGGTTCAATTGAGCATAAAATATTTAAAGACGTTATAAATTACTTTAATGAGAAAGACGTCATGGTGTTCAATAACACCAAAGTTTTTCCTGCAAGGCTATACGGTAACAAAGAAAAAACCGGTGCAAAAATTGAAGTATTCTTGCTAAGAGAACTCAACCCTGAAACCAGACTTTGGGATGTTTTGGTAGATCCTGCTAGAAAAATAAGAATTGGTAACAAACTTTATTTTGGTGAAGATGAAAGTTTAGTAGCAGAGGTTATCGATAATACTACTAATAGAGGAAGAACTCTACGTTTTCTTTACGATGGTTCTTATCAAGACTTTAGAGCTAAGTTAACTGAGCTTGGACAGACTCCACTTCCAAAATACATCAAAAGAGATGTAGTGCCAGAAGATGCAGAACGTTACCAAACTATTTACGCAAAAGAAGAAGGGGCTGTGGCAGCTCCTACCGCCGGACTTCACTTTTCCAAACATCTTTTGAAGCGTTTAGAAATTAAAGGAGTTGATTTTGCAGAAATTACGCTTCATATAGGTTTAGGAACTTTTAGCCCTGTAGAGGTAGAAGATTTATCTAAACACAAAATGGACAGCGAACAAATTAAGGTAGATGAGAAAGCAACATCTATTATCAACAATGCTAAGTCAGAAAAAAGAAAAATTTGTGCGGTAGGTACAACCGTGATGAGAACTATAGAAAGCACTGTAAATTCTAATCGTAGGATAAATGAATTTGCTGGCTGGACCAATAAGTTTATTTTTCCTCCTTATGATTTTAAAATTGCAAACTGCATGATTACTAATTTCCACATGCCAAAATCAACATTATTGATGATGGTGTCTGCCTTTGCAGGTCATGAATTAATGGAAAAAGCTTACAAGGAAGCTATAAAAGAAAACTATAAGTTTTACTCTTATGGAGATGCTATGCTAATAATATAACATACCCCTTATTAAATAAAAAAGAGGCTATCTAAAAAGATAGCCTCTTTTTTATTTATGATGGTAAGGGAGGTTGTTTAAAATGGAAAAAGCCCTATAGAGCTGTTCTGTAAAAAACAACCTAATCATCTGGTGGGAGAATGTCATTTTGGACAGCGATACTTTTTGATTTGCTCTTTTGTAAACGGCTTCAGAAAACCCATAAGGTCCTCCAACCACAAAAACCAATTGCTTCAAACCTGAGTTCATCCGTTTTTGTATCCAATTGGAGAATTTTAGCGATGTAAATTCTGTTCCTTTATCGTCCAAAAGAACCAAAAAATCTGAAGTAGATATTTTTTTCAAAATGAGCTCTCCTTCTTTCTCTTTTTGAAGTGCGATATCCATATTCTTAGTTTTTTTCAAATCAGGAATAACCTCCACCTTGTAATTTACAAAATGAGAAAGACGATTTTGATATTCTGCAACCAGACTTTGAAGCTGGGCGTTGTCGGTCTTACCAACTAGGAGTAATGTGATGGTCATCCGTATAAAAAAGATTAACTTTGTTTAAGACAAAAATAGAAAACCGAATGATTAGTGAAAAGCAATTGGCAGAAGAAATTCAGATCATTATCCAAAATGCTATTAGAGAAGACGTAGGAGAAGGAGATCATTCTAGTTTAGCTTGTATTCCAGAAAATGCCATGGGAAAAGCAAAATTATTGGTTAAAGATGAAGGAATTATAGCTGGAATCAATTTTGCAGAGCAAGTCTTTAGTTATGTCGATCCTTCCTTGAAAATGGATAAACTGATGCAAGATGGAGACTCCATGTCTTATGGGGATATTGCTTTTTATGTTTCGGGATCTAGCAGATCTATTCTAAAAGCTGAACGTTTAGCCCTTAATGCGATGCAACGAATGAGTGCGATAGCTACAAAAACACATCAATTTTATTCACTTTTAAAAGATTATAAAACTAAAATTTTAGATACTCGTAAAACAACACCAGGCTTTAGAGCTCCAGAGAAGCAAGCTGTAAAAATTGGAGGTGGAGAAAATCACAGGTTTGCTTTGTACGACATGATCATGCTTAAAGACAACCATATTGATTTTGCTGGAGGAATTTCAGAAGCTATACAGAAAACTCTAAATTACCTTAAGTCTAAAGATTTAGACCTTAAAATAGTAGTAGAAGCAAGATCGCTTTCAGAAGTAGAGGAAATTCTTAAAAACGATGGGGTTTATAGAATTCTATTGGATAACTTCAATTTTGAAGAAACCAAAAAAGCAGTTGAACTTATTGACGGAAAATGTTTGACAGAATCTAGCGGTGGTATTACATTAGAAACAGCTCAACAATACGCAGAATGTGGTGTAGATTATATTTCTAGTGGAGCACTTACACATTCTGTCCACAATCTAGATCTTAGCCTAAAAGCTATTTAATATGGCTTCTGAAATAAGCGATACATTAAAGAAAATACCACTCATAAGCCGAGTAGCTTACTGGTCAAATCAACTAAAACTCCCAGGCTTAGGTGGTTTTACCTTGTATGACTTATTGAGTCTGTATATCTCCGGCATTATCAAGGGAACATTCTCAACCCGCGCGGGGTCTATTGCTTTTAGCTTTTTCATGGCTATTTTTCCTTTTTTGCTTTTTGTTCTAAATCTGATACCTTTTGTCTGGTTTATAGATGATTTCCAGCAAGAATTACTTAACTATTTTGAAGAATTATTGCCACCTCAAACCTCAGGTTTATTTCAGGATATTTTTTTTGATATAGCCAACAACCCTAGAGCTGGTCTCCTGTCTTTTGTTTTTGTTTTATCCATTTTCCTTATGTCTAATGGAGTAAACGCAATTTTCACAGGCTTTGAATTTTCGTATCATACCAAAATCAACAGGACGATCATTAGACAATATATAGTAGCAGTTATTATTGCTATAATTGTTGCTATACTATTACTATTTGCCGTTATAGCGACGGTTTATCTTAGCTTTGTAATAGATCAGTTTACAAGTATTGGAGTTGTTGGAGATTCTTTAGTATTTGCTAGATACGGTCGGTTTGCTATTTTGATAATAGTTTTGATTTTTGGAATCTCCATCTTATATTACTTTGGAACAAAGGAAGGTAGGAAAACCCGCTTTTTTTCTCCTGGATCCTTTTTTACAACTATTTTAATTATTTTGACCACTTACTTATTTTCCATCTATGTTGAAAACTTCAATGCCTACAATAAAATATATGGTTCCATTGGAGCTTTGTTAATACTGATGTTATATATTTGGTTAAATTCAAATATATTGCTGCTAGGTTTTGAACTTAACGGAGCCTTATATAATTTAAGGCGAAAATCTAAATAATAAAACTATGAAATCAATTTATGTTCTTATGATGGCTTTTTTAATGACTATGCCATCCATTGCTCAAACTGAAGTTGCAGGTGTAAACCTTCCTAATACCTTAGAAGTTGGAGAAACTCAATTAACTTTAAATGGAGCAGGAGTAAGAGAAAAATTCTGGATGGATATGTATGCAGGAGGCCTGTATACTAATGTAAAAATGACAGAGGCTTCAAAAGTGATGAATGAAGATGTCCCCATGGCTATTGAACTTCATATTGTTTCTGGTCTAATTTCTAGTAAGAAAATGAGTTCTGCTGTGGAGGAAGGGTTCCAAAATTCTACTAAGGGCAATACAAAGCTTTTTCGTCCAAAAATAGATAAGTTTATTTCGTTTTTTTCTGGTGAAATTGCAGTTGAGGATGTTTTTGATATTACTTATTTACCTTCTAAAGGAGTTGTGGTCTTAAAAAATAATAAAGAGCTGGGAACCATTGAAGGTCTAGATTTCAAAAAAGCACTCTTTGGAATTTGGTTTTGTGACAAACCAGCAGATGAAGACTTGATGTATGGAATGCTAAGTTTATAACAGATGAAGATTTTAATATATGCCATAGGTTTCCTTTTTGGTAACCTTTTGTTTTCTCAAGAGGTTTATGGCGAGTGGAAAACTATTGATGATAATACTGGGGTTGCAAAATCAATAGTATAGGTTTATGAGCAAAATGGTAAAGTCTTTGGTCGGATCAAAAAAATATTTAAAAAAGAAAAGCGAGATGCACGTTGTGTAGATTGTAAAGGGGATCAAAAAAACCAAAAGGTAAAAGGGATGGTGATCTTAAGGGATTTGTCTAAAGATGAGGACGAATACAGAGATGGGACTGTAACCGATCCAGAAAATGGAAAAACTTACGATGCCAAAATATGGCTTAATGAGGACGATCCAGACGTTTTGATGGTAAGAGGATATTTATCTTTTCTGTACAGGACACAAGAATGGAAAAGGCTTGATGACTAATTCTTAAAAGTTGATATATGCCCTTCTATATTGATGTGATTGTTCCTATTGCTTTAGAACAAAGATTTACATACTCTATTACACAACAAGAAAGCGAGAACCTTAAAGTAGGTATGCGTGTTGCTGTCCCATTTGGAAAGCGTAAAGTTTACACTGCCATAGTAGCAAAGATTCATGAAAACCCACCGGTGCGCTATGAGGCCAAACCGATTGAAGAACTCTTGGAAAATACACCCACGGTTACTCCTGAACAATTAAAACTTTGGAAATGGATAGCGAATTATTACTTGTGTACAGAAGGTGAAATTTTGAAATCGGCCTTACCTAGTGCTTTATTAATTGAAAGTGAAACTGTTATTGAACCGCATCCAGATTTTGATATCCACACTATAGATGAAGACAATACACTTACAGATGACGAGTATTTAATCTTACAAGCACTTCAAAAACAGTCTTTACTTAAGATTAGTGAGATTGTCCTGATTCTGAACAAGAAGACTATTTTTCCTGTTATAAATGCAATGGCAGAAAAAAGTTTAATCCTTGTCAATCAAGAATTAAATAGGCAATACAAGCCAAAATTAAATAAATATTTAAAAGTAAGGGAAAGTTTAGATTCCGAGGAGCATTTGCCAAAACTTATCGAAGAACTGAGTGGAGCTCCAAAGCAAAAAGAAGCCTTACTGAAATTTTTTAGCTTAAATGCCCAAACCCAAAAACCGATTTCTACTAAAGATTTAAAAGAAAAAGCAGAGGTCTCTGATTCTGTGATAAAGGCCTTAGTCAGTAAATCTATTTTAGAAGAATATCTAGTCAAAACAGATAGGGTAAAGTTTGAAGGCGATCAAGATAAGCCAAACATACAATTCAATCAGTTTCAACAGAAGGCCTACGACGATATCGAAAGCGGGTTTAAAACTCACCCTGTTTGTTTATTGCAAGGGGTCACTTCTTCAGGAAAAACAGAAGTGTATATCAAGTTAATTGATAAAGCCATTCAAGAGGGTAAACAAGTCCTTTATTTGCTTCCTGAGATTGCACTTACAACACAACTTATCCAGCGCCTACAAGCTTATTTTGGGGATCAAGTTCTTATATATCACAGTAAATATTCTGTTAATGAAAGAGTAGAGGTTTATAGACATGTTTTGAATGAAACCAAAGGAAAAATTGTCATTGGTGTTCGCTCTTCTATCTTTCTTCCCTTTCGAAATCTTGGACTTATCGTTGTAGATGAAGCTCACGAAAGTAGTTTCAAACAATTTGATCCAGCACCCAGATACCATGCTAGAGATACAGCAATTGTTTTAGCCTCTATATTTCAAGCTCAAACACTATTGGGAACAGCTACCCCTAGCTTAGAAAGTTTCAATAATGTAAGGGAGGGGAAGTATGCTTTCGCTCAACTCAACAGACGGTTTGGGAATGTAAAACCTCCTAGTGTTGAGCTTGTAGATTTAAAAGATCAACAACGTAAAAAAAAGATGACGGGGCACTTTTCTGAAACCCTACTTAAGGCTATTAGGGAAACTTTAGATGAAGGACAACAAGTGATATTATTTCAAAATCGAAGAGGATATTCTCCAATTTTGGAGTGTAATACTTGCGGGCATGCTCCACAATGCCCTAATTGTGATGTAAGCCTAACTTACCATAGGCATAATAACACTCTAAGATGTCATTATTGTGGTTACCATATAGCTATGCAAACCAAATGTATGGCCTGTGGTTCTGTAGATGTGAGTACTAAAGGATTCGGTACAGAGCAGATAGAGACAGAGCTGAATTCTTTATTTAAGAATAAAGTGATTAAGCGGATGGATTTGGATACTACTCGAGGAAAGTACGCTTATGAACATATTATCTCCGCTTTTCAAAACCGAGAGATCGATATTTTGGTGGGGACTCAGATGCTTACAAAAGGATTGGATTTCAGACACGTAAAACTCGTTGGGGTTATGAATGCGGACAGCTTACTTAATTTTCCAGATTTTAGAGCACACGAGCGAAGTTTCCAGTTACTGGTTCAAGTCGCTGGACGAGCTGGAAGAACCCAAGAGCAAGGCTTAGTTTTAATTCAAACGTACAATCCTAACCATAAGATATTACAACAAGTCACTACCAACAACTTTGAAGAAATGTTCAAAGAACAGCTAGATGAGCGGAGGCATTTTAAGTATCCACCACTTTTTAGGATGATTAAAATCACATTCAAGTCTAGAGACTTTAACAAACTTAATGAAGCCTCAGATTGGCTAGCTTTGTATTATAGGCAAATTTTTAAAACCAATATTTTAGGTCCAGAATTTCCAGCTATAGCAAGAATAAGAAATGAGTATTATAAAAACCTTATTATAAAAATACCGGAAAACCAATCCTTGAAAAACTCTAAAAAATACATTGAAGCGGGTGTAGATAAGTTTAAGGTGATTGCTCAATTTCGATCAGTTAAGGTGGTTATTAACGTAGATCCTTATTAGAATTTTCACATTTATTTATTAACAAATCCTATACATGTATTAGATTTTCTAATAGTATTGTATTTTTACATAAAATGACTTAATAATGACAATTACACAACTGAAGTATGTTCTCGCTGTAGCGGAATATAAAAATTTCACCAAAGCTTCAGAAAAGGTTTTTGTAACTCAGCCTACCTTAAGTATGCAAGTTCAAAAGCTAGAAGAAGAATTGAATGTAAAAATTTTCGATAGAACCAAGAAGCCCATAAAGCTAACTCCTGTTGGGGAGAAAATCATTGAGCAAGCCAAAAATATTGTTAATGAAAGTGTAAGGATACAAGATATAGTAGATCAACAAAAGGGCTTTGTGGGTGGAGAATTTAAGATAGGAATTATCCCTACAGTTATGCCGACCTTGTTACCCATGTTTCTCAATAGCTTTGTGAAAAAGTATCCTAAAATCAATTTGAAAATTGAAGAACTTCATACGGATGTTATCGTGGACAAACTCATTGACGGTCATCTAGATGCAGGGATAGCTGCAACCCCACTTGGTAATGAAAAGATTATTGAGAAACCCCTATATTACGAACCGTTCATGGCTTATATACCGGAGCAGCATAAGTTATTTAATCAAAAAGAAATAGTTGCAGATGACTTAGATGTAGACGAAGTCTTGCTACTGGAAGATGGACATTGTTTTAAAGATAATATTCTTAACCTTTGTAAGAGTTTACAAAATCATCCGGATCAAAAACGATTCTATCTTGAAAGTGGTAGTTTTGAAACCTTGATAAAACTATCAGATGAAGGTCTCGGCATGACATTGCTTCCTTATTTACATACCCTAGATTTGAAAGATGAAAAACAGAAAAATGTGAAGTTTTTTAAAAAACCATATCCCTCTAGAGAGATAAGCCTGGTTCATCATAAAAATGAATTGAAATCGCATATTATAAAAGCTCTACAAGAATCGATCAACTCTATCGTTAGAGCCGCTATTCAATTTCAAGATATCGAAATTATAAGTCCCTTGAATAAAGTTAATCAAAGATAAATTACTGTATTTCAGCGTGTTAAATCTTTTTGGCTAGAATACTATTTAAAGCTGATACTTTTTATCAGTCGGAATTTTAATTCTACATTTGCAAACTTTTTACGAATGTAAATACCGTTAGCTCTAATGGAAGTTTTGTCCTTTTATCTAACACTACTTCGTAGTTATTAAAGAGTATTTTAATTCTAGCACACCACTGATGAAGAAGTTATTTAATTTATTTAATTTTAAGCAAAAAGTAGATTACAAAATTGAGATTTTGTCTGGTTTAACTGTTGCTTTGGCCCTTATTCCAGAATCCGTCGCCTTTTCCCTAATCGCAGGTTTATCTCCACTTACAGGTTTGTATGCCTCATTTGTAATGGCATTGGTTACTTCCATATTCGGAGGTAGACCAGGCATGATTTCTGGTGCCACTGGTGCAATTGCGGTTGTTTTAGTAACACTATCTATGGATTACGGAGTCGAATACATTTTTGCTGCTGTTATTTTTGCAGGAATAATTCAAGCGCTTGCAGGATTATTAAAACTGGGTAAGTTAATGCGTTTAGTGCCTCACCCAGTAATTTTTGGTTTTGTGAATGGCCTTGCGATTATAATATTTATGTCACAGTTAGACCAGTTCAAGGATGCTTCTGGAGCCTGGCTAACCGGGAGTAACCTCTTTATTATTTTAGGTCTTGTTGTCTTAACGATGCTTATTATTTGGCTATTACCTAAGCTCACTAGAGCAGTGCCTGCCTCTTTGGTCGCTATACTTGTTGTCTTTGGGATTGTATATTTTGGAGAAATTTCGACCAATACCGTTGGAGATTTAGCTTCTATTGGCGGTGGTTTTCCTCCGTTTCATATCCCACAAGTTCCTTTTACTTTCGAGACTTTATTAATTATTTTACCTTATTCTGCTATCATTGCAGGTGTGGGTCTTATCGAAAGCTTATTGACGCTAAATATTGTTGACGAAATCACACAAACCCGGGGTAATGGTAATCGTGAAGCTATTGCTCAAGGAAGTGCCAACATTTTATCTGGTTTTTTCTCTGGAATGGGGGGGTGTGCAATGCTTGGTCAAAGTTTAATCAATATTTCCAACGGTGCAAGAGCAAGGTTATCTGGCATTATTGCGGCAGTCGCTTTACTTGCTTTTATAATGTTTGGAGCCAATATAATAGAGCAGCTACCTATGGCAGCTCTTACGGGTCTTATGATCATGGTGGCCATTGGTACTTTTGAATGGGCAAGCTTAAAAACACTGAAGCGTATGCCAAAGTCCGATATTTTGGTCATGGTTCTTGTTACTTTAGTTACGGTTATACTTCATAATTTAGCTCTAGCGGTTCTGGTAGGAGTCATTATTGCAGCATTGGTATTCGCTTGGGATAATGCGATTAGGATACGAGCTAGAAAAACCATTGATAAAGACGGTGTAAAACATTACGAGATTTATGGGCCATTATTTTTTGGGTCTACAACTATTTTTTCTGATAAGTTTGATGTCGTTAATGATCCAGATGAGGTGGTCATCGATTTTAAGGAAAGCAGAGTTGTAGATATGTCTGCTATAGAAGCCTTAAACAAAATAACTGAGCGTTACCAAAAAAACGGAAAAGTAATTCATTTAAAGCACCTTTCACCAGATTCAAGGCGCCTTTTGAAAAATGCTGAAGAAATCATAGAAGTAAATATTATTGAGGACCCTAACTACAAAGTAGTTTCAGACTAAGTTTATACCATTCATAGCAAATTAAACTTATAATGTCGCAATAAATCGTTTTACCGATACGAATTCGGTACAGGCTTTTTTCGCTTGCTTTTTATCAAAAATAATTACCGTAAATAAGGCTATGATAATTATTTTTAATTTCAATCTATCAAAAAACCTGTGCTGAGCTACGTCGTAGTAGAATTCAATTTATTCATACGACATTATAAATTTAATTTGGTATTACTTTTTAATCAAATTCAAACAATAGACGGTATTTGATAAAAGATTTAATAATAAAGACTCCCCGTAAAATTAAATCTTACGGGGAGTCTTTATTGTTAATCAGTTTAAGGATTTTAGCCGTTCATCGACATTAAAAATTCCTCATTTGATTTTGTGTCTTTAATTCTTGTATTCAAGAATTCAATAGCTTCAATAGGATTCATGTCCGCTAGATATTTTCTCATGATCCACATTTTTTTAATCTGGTGATCTTCAAGTAAAAGATCATCTCTTCTTGTGCTTGAAGATGTTAGATCTATAGCAGGGAAAATCCTACGGTTAGCAATTTTTCTATCCAACTGTAGTTCCATATTACCAGTCCCTTTAAATTCTTCAAAAATGACTTCATCCATTTTAGAACCAGTGTCGGTTAAGGCTGTAGCTATGATAGAAAGCGAACCTCCATTTTCAATATTTCTCGCTGCACCAAAGAAACGTTTTGGTTTGTGAAGAGCATTTGCATCTACACCACCACTTAAAACTTTACCACTAGAAGGTTGTACTGTGTTATAAGCTCTAGCTAAACGTGTAATAGAGTCTAGAAGTATCACTACATCGTGACCACATTCAACCAATCGTTTAGCCTTTTCAATCACTAAATTTGCAACACGAACGTGTTCGTGAGCTTCTTTATCAAAAGTGGATGCCACAACTTCACCCCTTACATTACGCTGCATGTCTGTTACTTCCTCTGGACGTTCGTCGATAAGAAGGACAATTTGGTAGACCTCTGGATGATTCGCTGCAATAGCGTTTGCAATATCCTTTAGCAACATTGTTTTACCCGTTTTAGGCTGAGAAACAATCATGCCTCTTTGCCCTTTACCAATTGGTGAAAACAAATCAATGATTCGTGTAGAAAGTGTACTTTGTTTTTCAGCTAACCTAAATTTTTCCTGTGGGAAAAGTGGAGTTAAATGCTCAAAAGAAACTCTGTCTCTAACAATTTTAGGATCTAGACCATTGATTTTATTAATCTTAATTAAGGGGAAGTATTTCTCACCTTCTTTTGGAGGCCTCACTTCACCTAACACTGTATCTCCAGTTTTTAATCCAAATAGTCTAATTTGAGACTGGGATAGATAAATATCATCGGGAGAAGACAAGTAATTGTAATCGGAAGATCTTAAAAATCCATATCCATCTTGCATAAGGTCTAGTACACCTTCACTCTCTATGATGGAATCAAATTCAAAGTCTGGATCTTTGTATTTATTACGGTTATCTCTATTTCCGTTTTTGTCATTAGACCTATTATCATTCCTGGGTTTAGGATTTTGATTTTTTTGGTTTTGAGGCTTTTGAGATGTAGATTTTTTTTGTGAATCGTCCTTGTTGGTCGGCTTAGAATCAACCTGTCTAACCTCCTTTTTCTGAGGAGTGAGTTTCGTCTGGTCTTTTTTCTCTTGTTGAGGTTTCGGAGTTTCTGGAGTGTTTTGTTTCTCTTGCGGAGGTGATAGATTTTCATCTTTTACCTCTTTTTTCTCCTGAAGATTCTTCTGTGGTTCTCGTTTAGACCTGTCATTATCTTTAAAAGGATTCTTAGGCGCTTTTTTAGGCTCCCCTTTATTAACTCGCTTCCTTGGCTTTTTTGAAGCCTCTGAAGAATCAGATTGTTCTGGTTGCTTTGGCTTGCTATCTTGTTGAGGAGCTTCCTTAGAGGGCGATGGAGTTGAAGTTATAGTGTTATCTTCCATGCTAAGAATTTCTTTCATTTTGTCGGGATTAGCTGCTTGATAGTCCAAAATCTGATAGATAAGATCTAACTTTTTTAGGCTTCTAAATTTTGGAACTTTTAATTCTTTAGCAATCTTTTGTAAATCTGAAAGTTTTCTAGACTTTAGTTCAATAATTTCTAACATTGATATTTTTTGAAATTAAAATGATTTCGAGGGAGAATCGAATTTAAATTGATGATTCGTAACTACTTAAGTAAGCAGTCTTCGGTAAACATTGCAATTATACAACTTTATTTTATTTATAAATATTAATTTCCAAATATTCTATTATTTTTGTCCCTTAATAATCAACAGATGATACAAAGATTACAAAGCTTATTTTTACTTATGGTTATTATCCTTAATGGCGTGTTGAGTTTTTATTTACCATTGTGGGTAACTTCAAAAAATCAAGAAATATATGCTCTATCTCAACCCATAGCTATATCTTTGTTTTTATTATCAGTTTTTATTACGTTCATCACTATTTTTTTATACAAAAAAAGAAAAATTCAATTTGTCATAGGACGAATTAATATCATATTGAACTTTGTTTTAGTAGGTGTTTTTGCATATTGGACGCTAAGTTTACCTGGAGAAATGGATATTTCAGAGAAGGGTATTGGGATGCTTCTTCCAATAATTTCTATCGTTTTTATTGCTCTAGCCAATAAGGCTATCAAAAAGGACGAAGATCTTGTAAAATCTGTGGATCGATTGCGATAAACCTGAAATCTTAGTAATGTTAGTGCATTGAGACCCCGAAGCCATTCGGGGTTTTTTGTTTTTAAGAGGAGACCTTTTGGCCCCGATTACCAAAATCGATAACTTCCAAATCTTTAATCGTTCCCTGGTCTAAATTAAATTTTAGCATTGTTCTCTTTTGGTGAAATCCCTGTACACCAACAGCTCCAGGATTCATGTGTAGCAATTTTAATTGTTTGTCATTCATTACCTTCAAAATATGAGAGTGACCACTAATGAATAATTTTGGGGGGTTTTTTTTGATCTCTTCTTTTATGTCTTTACTATATCTATGAGGGTAACCCCCAATATGAGTTATCCAAACGTCAACACCTTCAAGCGTAAATCGTTGATGAAGCGGGAACTCACTTCTTAATAAATGCCCATCAATATTCCCATACACTGCTCGCAAAGGTTTTACGGCTAGCAGAGCATCTGTAACTTTTTGATCACCAATGTCTCCAGCATGCCACACTTCATCAGCTTTGGAGGCCCATTCTAAAATTCTATCGTCTATATATCCATGAGTATCACTCAGTAATAAGATAGCTTTTGACATATTCTTTTTGGTACAATATAAGTAAAGCTTAAGGTTTAAGTCGAAGCTGTGTTCTTATATTTGCAGGTAATAAATTTAGAGATTTGCGATATCTTATCAGACTATCTTATTTAGGGACTAGTTATCACGGCTGGCAGAAACAATTGGATGAAATTAGTGTTCAGTCTCAAGTGAATCACGCTTTGATAACTGCTCTGCAAGAGACTGTTGACGTGGTAGGAGCGGGGAGGACAGATACAGGAGTTCATGCTTCAGGATACGTGGCCCATTTTGATAGTAGCCAGAAAATCCTTGATTTTAAAAAGTTAGCCTTTAAGTTGAATAGCATACTGCCTCCAGATATAGCAGTGCAAAGTGTAGTTCGTGTAAAGGATGATTTTCATGCCCGTTTCGATGCAATCTCAAGAACTTATAGGTATTCTATAATTCAAGCGAAAGACCCGTTTTCTGTAGGAAGGAGTTATTTGGTAAAAAATGAACTTAACTTACAAGCTATGCAAAACGCTGCAAATCTCTTATTTAATCATAAAAATTTCAAATCTTTTTCAAAAGTTAAAACCGATGTTTATACATTTGATTGTCATGTAGAAAAGGTAGAGTGGCAGAAAGAGGGTCATCATCTTTTTTTTGAAATTACAGCCAATCGCTTTTTAAGAAATATGGTAAGAGCAATAGTAGGAACCCTTATTGAGGTAGGGTTGGAAAATATATCAGTTGAAGAGTTTAACGATATTATTATTGCTAAAAATAGAAGTAAAGCAGGAAAGTCGGTTCCAGCCCACGCTCTGGTCTTAACAAACATAAAATATCCAGTATAGGATAAAGATATAGTGATATAAATGAAAAACAATAGCGGTAATGCCTTCGATACAAAACTTTTTAAGCGTCTTTTAAAGTACACAACACCTTACAAGAAAACGTTTTATTTTGTGGTTTTTGCCGCCATAATGCTTTCTGGTCTAGCAGTTTTAAGACCGTATTTACTTAGGTTAACAATTGATAAGGGAATTACCCAAAGCGATTCTGAAAGCCTAATCTACTACGTAAGTTCAATGCTCGTTGTTCTCATTTTTGAAGTCCTTTTTCAATTCAGCTTTATCTTTTATGCCAACTGGCTCGGACAGGAAGTGATAAGAGATATTCGTGTGAAGCTTTTTAAACACATGATGAATTTCAAAAAGCAATACTTCGATAATTCATCTGTGGGAAGATTGGTGACTAGAGCTGTAAGTGATATTGAAACCATCGCTAGTATTTTTAGCCAAGGCTTATTTATGATTATAAGCGATTTGCTGAAGATGATAGTTGTTTTGGGTTTCATGTTTTGGCAAAGTTGGCAGTTAACCCTTTTAGTGGTTACTGTTTTACCTTTTATTCTTTATGCCACGCGTGTTTTTCAAAAGAAAATGAAGATTGCTTTTGAAGAAGTGAGAACTCAGGTGTCTAATCTTAATTCATTTGTGCAGGAACATCTCACGGGTATGAAAATTGTTCAAATTTTCAATAGAGAACAGGAAGAATACAAACGTTTTAAAGACATCAATAGAAAACATAGACAGGGTTGGATCAAAACTGTTTGGTACAATGCTATATTCTTTCCTATTGCAGAAATGTCCACTTCTATTACTATTGGATTAATTGTATGGTTTGGAGGTTTACGAGTAGTGGAATCAGATGCTCTATCGCTTGGTATCATCGTGATGTTTATTGAATTATCACAAATGCTGTTTAGACCTTTAAGGCAAATTGCAGATAAATTCAATTCCCTACAAATGGGGATGGTTGCAGCCAATCGCGTATTCAATATTTTAGATACGGATTCTAAAATAGAGAATAATGGAACTTTTATTTCTGAAAAGTTAGAAGGTCATATTTCTTTTAAAAATGTAAGATTTAGCTATATCCCCGAAGAAGAGATCTTAAAAGGTATCTCTTTTGATGTCCAGCCTGGAGAAACTATCGCAATTGTAGGAGCCACTGGGGCTGGAAAAAGTACAGTAATCAATTTACTAAGTCGGTTTTATGAAATAGACAGCGGGCAGATAGAAGTGGACGGTAAAGATCTTAAAACTTATGAACTTGGGACCTTAAGAAGTCAGATTGCAGTAGTTCTTCAAGATGTTTTCCTGTTCGCAGATACCATTCTTAATAACATTACGCTCAACAAAGATGATGTGACAGAAGAACAGGTTATTGATGCTGCAAAGGAAATTGGAGTTCATAACTTCATTTCTACACTTCCCAATACTTACCATTATAATGTTAAAGAAAGAGGAGTCATGTTGTCTTCTGGCCAACGCCAACTCATCGCGTTTTTAAGAGCTTATGTTACTAAGCCTAGTGTCTTAGTGCTAGATGAAGCTACCTCTTCAGTCGATAGTTATAGCGAGCAGCTTATCCAAGATGCTACCGAGAAGTTGACCAAGGGACGAACCTCTATTGTGATTGCACACCGTTTAGCAACCGTTAAGAATGCGGATAAAATCATCGTGATGGATTTAGGCAAAATTGTAGAAACAGGAACCCATTCAGAATTACTTCAACGAGAAGAAGGGTATTACAAAAACTTGTATGAAGCGCAATTTAAACATGAAGAAGAGTTGAATTAACTTAAGTCGGTTTTAATTTGTTCTGCAAGATTATCGAAATCATCGAAAATATTGAATTCTCCGTTTTTTAAATAAGAAATCTGTCCAGTTTCTTCGCTTACGACTAAGGCAACAGCATCTGTTTTTTCACTTATGCCCACAGCAGCTCTGTGACGCAATCCAAACCTTAAAGGTATATCTCTGTCGTTGGAAACTGGTAAGATCACACGTGTTGCCGTTATTCTTCCATCCTCGATGATAATGGCTCCATCATGCAACGTGCTGTTCTTATAAAAAATAGATTCAATAATAGGACGGTTCACTTTTATGTCCATGGCATCTCCAGTATTTTTTACAAAATCTAGTTTTGTATTTCTTTTAATGACGATTAAGGCACCAGTTTTCGTGTTTCCTAATTTTTTACAAGTCTCGACAATAATGTCTACATAATTGAGAGTTTTGTTTTCTCGATTGGAGAATTTAAGTTGAAACCAGTTGTTTTTACTGCTAAAGTTGGTTGAGCCAATCATCAATAAAAATTTCCTTATTTCCTGCTGAAAGACCACTATCAAGGCAAACATCCCAACCCCTATAAATTCTCCTAAAACGCTACTTAACATCTCCATTTGTAGGAGTTGAGTTAGTTTCCAGATCAAGTAAATGATAACAATTCCTATAAAGATATTGATCGCTGCAGAGCCTTTTACAAGCTTATAGATATAGTATAGCAAAACAGCTACCAGTAGAATATCTAGGATGTCTAAGACTCTAAAGTCTAAAAAATCTAAGGCCATAAGAATTTAATTCTCGATTAATTTTTGGTACAAGGTAATGCATTGCTTTGCTTCCAAGACATCATGTACCCTTAAGATAGAACTTCCATTCATAAGAGCGACCATGTTGAGTGCAGTTGTGCCGTTTAAAGCCTCTTTGGCATCGATATTCAATGTTTTGTAGATAGTAGACTTTCTAGAAATCCCGGAAATTATAGGTAGGTTCAAAATCTTTAAGGCTTTAAGGTGATTTAACAGCTCAAAGTTTTGATCAATGGTTTTTGCGAAACCAAACCCTGGATCTATAAGAATATCATTAATTCCTTTAGATCTTGCTTCTGAAACTTTTTTTGAAAAATAAGAGATAATATCGGTGACCAGATGCTCATAAGAGGTCATGCTTTTCATGGTTTGCGGCGTTCCTCTCATATGCATCATAATATAAGGAACTTGAGAATCTGCTATGAAATCCATCATGTTAGCATCTAGATTTCCAGCAGAAATATCGTTAATGATATGAGCGCCCTGGTCTATACTTGCTTTAGCAACTTCGCTTCTGAAAGTGTCTATTGAAATAATAAGGTCTGGAAATTCTTTGGTAATTTGTTGTAAAACTGAACTCTGCCTCTTTAGTTCTTCTTCTCCACTGATGTGGTCTGCTCCAGGTCTTGAGCTATAAGCACCAATGTCCAAAATATCCATCCCATCTTGAATATTTTTTCCTACTTGCTCTAAAGCTTCTTTGTCATTTTTGAATTTGCCTCCGTCATAAAAAGAATCGGGAGTTAAATTGAGTACACCCATAACTTTAGGGGTAGATAAATCGAGTAAGAATCCTTTGCAATTGATGGTCATATCGACAAATTTAAATATTTTATTCTCATCATAGTTTTACTTTCTCAATCCTTAAATCCGCAAGTTGACTTCAAATCTACAAAGTTCCTATAAAACATCATATTTTGAATTTATTTTGAAGGAAATTTGCATAAAAAAAATAAGATTTCTCTTTTCCAACTGCTTTTGAAATGACGTTTTTTCTTGTTTGTTTCTAGAAATGCTGTTAATTTAATAAGACACTGATAAACAGGCTTTTGTGTTGTTTTAAATAATCTTACAAGGCATAGTTATACTATGTTCTTAAAAAAATGTTGTTTTTTAAATCAAAAGCTGTTCATAAGGCGCTTCACTGTAGAGTTTTAATACCCAATTCCTGCCTTGATATACCCATTTACCAGCCACGTTTATGAATTTAAAAACAAACCTTTTAAGACGAGCTGTTGGCGCAATATTTTCAAACACCTTTGAGACTAAACCAACAAAATAAGTGTAGAAATTTTTTATCAGTGCTGTAACGTTTGGTATAAGAATAGTAGGGCTGAAAATAAGCGATAATTTTTCGGATGAAATACAAGCCGAATTTTTAAATTTTACTAATTATTTTATTTTTGGGAATTTGTCAAATTTAAAAATTTGGCGACTTCCTAAAAATGCCCGAACCCTTGTGTTAGCAATTACTCGCGCTATTTTTTATATACGTCCTAAGTTTGTTTCCCTTTAATTATCATAAATTTAAAGTATAAACAGAAAAGAACTAAGCAGCAGAAAAAGGTTAGGATATACGCTGAAGCATTAGACTTCGTCAACAATGATAATCCCTGCTGCTTTTATCTATTAATCCGTTTAGTTCTGTGAGGCATAGACCTCGTTTTTAGGATGTTGGATAACAGATATTTATTCTTTTCGTAAAACATATAATTATGAATAAATATAAGAAAATTTACGGAGTTGACATTAGTAAAGATTCATTTGATGTAGTTGATAATGAAGGGAATCATGACCAGTATGGTAATCAGGCGAAGGGATTTTCGAAGTTTAAAAAGATTTTGGATGCAGAGTCGCTAGTAGTAATGGAGGCAACGGGTTATTATCATTTTAGTTTGGCTCAGTTTCTTTCGGCTTCAGGAATATCTTGCTCGGTTGTAAATCCGTTATCGGTTAAGCGATTCATTCAGATGAAATTGGACAAGGTTAAAACCGACAAAGCTGATGCTGCGGCAATTTGTGCTTATGCACAGTTCACTGATGTGAGTATATACAATCCTTTAAATGATACACAAGCGGAATGTTTACAGCTCTATAGTCTTTTAGAACACTACGAGAAAAAACGAACAGCCATAAAGAATAAGCTGCATGGAGAAGAAACCTTGGGTAAACCTTCAAAAGCTGTCTATCACTCTTTAAACAGAGTATTAAAGGTTCTCAAGGTAGAGATCACATTAATGGAGCAGCGGCTTGTGGAATTGGTAAAGCAAGAGCATAGCCTGCAAGTCAAGTTGTTAAAAAGTATACCTGGAATAGGAATAAAGACAGCGTTGTTTCTAATTGTTGTGACCGATGGTTTCTCAAAATTTGAGACGGCCTCACAACTTTGTAGTTATGCCGGAATTACTCCTACGGAGCGCAGATCAGGCACTAGTATAAGGGGAAGGAGCAGAATTTCCAAAGTAGGCAATAAGCGCTTGCGCCACCTGTTATTCATGTGTTCATTTTCAGCTTGCAAATATAATCAGGCTTGCCGTTGTCAGTATGAACGGATAGTCACAAAGGGGAAAAGTGAAAAACTAGCTTTACTTGCAGTAAGTAATAAACTACTTCGCCAGAGCTTTGCCATTGCAAAGTCAGGCATCCCCTATGATGCAACTTATCGCAGTGCTCTAAAAAATTAGATGTTGTTAAATAAAAATGATGTTGTTAAATAGCTTGTTGAATTGGCAATAAATCGACAAAGGAGATTTATGCTACTTCAACAATGCCAGGCAATTTTTTTACCCAAAATTAAAATAGTATTTACTTGGATTTAAACTTAGTTCTTTGTTATGTGCCGTACTTATTCGCTGATTTAATTCAAACGCTCGAAATTCACACCGCGTATTCTGTCAGAATTTAGTGATAATGTCTTTACGTTTTTTGATTCCTTTTCAAATTCGAGTACGTAATTGTTTACCATTAATTTTGTAGGCGCAATAAGCAATCCAGAATTTTCTTGCTCTCCAATCAAAACTTTATAGTCTTTGTTAGTTAGATGACTAATTTCAATGTTGACATCTGTTTCTAAATTGTTGTATTTCCCATTTAGAGCTTGATAGTCATAATTTTCCCAATCACTTTTTTTCCTTGTCAGCGTGTATGGTGAATGGCTAACATAATAGGCTGTAACTTCCATTTCGCCACTGTCATTTTGAATAAATTCTTGTTTAAAATCTTTATCAAATTTTTGATTAAACACATTGTCAGCCTCTCTTATTAACTCAACGTCATTCCTTCCAATACGTTTAAGATAAAGTTTGTTATCATCTTTTTTCAAAAATTCAAATGTAAAGTTGTTTGGCGTTATGTAAGTTCCTATTATTTCATCTTCGCTTACATAAATTCCAATCTTTGCAGGTTTTGTAACAAGGTATTCTTTGTTATTTTTCAAGTCGAAAACTACATCTGCCATTTGTCTTGTTTGCATAGAAGGAATAGACTTTCCTGTATTCGTTAAGGTTAGCATTGAAATCCTGTCTTTTGAAAATCTTATTACTGTAGCTTTCCAAGCACCTGTTGCACCTTCGTGAAATTTATATGATAGGTTTTTATAGTCTCCAAACTCTAATCCAAAACCGTAATTATCATTTATATCTTGATTGACTAATTCTTGGCTTTTTTGGATGATATTATGATTGATTTCGCTATTCCCGTAACCTTGAATAGTCTTTTCCCATTGAATTTGGTCAGTTAAGGTTGAGAATATATTTCCATCTCCGACAACATTCCAAATCCAATCGTAGGTTGTCCAAGTGTCAAAATTGAAGTAGGCTCTTGCTATTTTTCCATCTATTTGTGAATAATCTGCCTCGAAAGAAGTATTCGTCATATTTAGTTTTTGGAAAATACCATCTGTATATTCTTTAAAAGGCTTTCCAGATATTTTTTCTACGATTGTTGCAAGCAAAATATAATTTGTGTTGCTGTAAAGGTATTTTGTTGATGGCTCAAAATTCAGCTCCGCTTGCTTTTTAACAAGTTCCAAAACGTCATTATTGTCAAAGGACTGTTCCCACCAAGTTATTCCTTTTAAAGACCATAAATCATATACGTCTCTAATTCCACTTGTATGATTTAGCAAATTGCCAATCGTGATTTTCGCCTTAATTTTTGGATAAAGTTCAGGAAGATATTGGCGAATATCATCTGATAATTTTATTTTGTTTTCATCTTCTAAAGTTAGAATAGCTAAAGCAGTAAATTGTTTTCCATTTGATGCAATGTTAAATCGAGTGTTTTTATAGATTTTTAGACTGTCGTTAAAATCTGCAATACCAGCGTATTTTTCATATATCAAGTTTCCTTCTTTGATTATGGCGGTTGCAATTCCAGGTGCGTTTTTAGGCACGTCCTGCGTTGCAATGCTGTCCAATTTCTTTAGCTGGTTTTCCGAAAATTTGGTTTGACCAAATACGTTTCCTGCGATAAATAGCAAGAGGATTATCATTCCTGTTTTATTTTTCATCTTCTGTTCTTTGATTTGTCACGGATTTTTTTTCGTATGGCACATAACGGTCTTGTATATGGTTTGTTGCGTGTTTTAAGCACCTAATTTAGCAAATACAAACCGAATAGAAAATCTGCGAGGATTTTCGTAAGTAGGCTGGAACTAGCAATAAATTATATACGGTGTTGTGCTTTCGTTATTTTTTAATTATTAGCTTGTCAAGATTATTCTACTTTTAATTTATCAAGTACTTCTTTTGATTTTAAATATGCATTTTCTTGTCTTACCTCCCAGTAATTTTGTAAATCATTTTTCATATTTATTAATCCAATAAACTGTTTTTTACTGTAGCCACCTAATTCAATATCCTTAATAGTTATTAGTGGGTCATTTGAGGAATATGATTCAAACGGTAATCCACAAGAAATAAAAAAGTCAGTAATCTTTGAGTTCCAAAATTCATCAAGAAAGTATTCACTTTTTTCAATTCTTTGATAGGTGATTTTGAACCAAAAGAAATCTCTTTGTCAAAATTTTGATTGGCTGAACCAAAATATATTTTATTTTCAATATTGTCATTAGCGACTGCAATGTCCATAAATCCATCATTGTTAAAGTCTGCACTTTTCATTGCATATGAAGCCTCCATAAATTTTCCGATTGGCAATGCCGTTTTGAAACCTGCTTTACCGTCATTGTAGTAAATATAGTTTTGTTCTGCCCAATGTCTACCATTTGCAACAAGAGCATCTAAATCACCATCTTGGTCAACATCGGTTAACGTTATTGATGCAGTTCTATTCGATTGAGTTCCGATTGAAAATATTCCATCTGCATTAAAAAATGTGATGTCTTGTGAAAATCCGTTAATCGAAATTGTCAAAAAAATCACTACTAATATTTGTTCTCGAATTTTTTTCATAATTGTGGGCAACGTTCTTGTATATGAGCTGTGGCGTGTTTTAGCACGAACCTCTCCAAATATAAACTAACTTTGGGAAATCCGAAAATTTTCCAAATGGGCAAAGACCAAGCCATAGCTTATATACGGTGTTGGCAATAGTTATTTTATTCTCAATTTATGTTCGACTCTTTCTTTGTATCGATGCAATTATAAATTCCAATATATAAGAAGAAAATAGTGTTAAAAATAAATATAGTAGATAAACTCAAACTATCTCCTATATAGCCATCTACTCCATATGATAATGAAATACCAAAAACAAATTGAAGAATAGCTATTGATATAATGAATATACCTAAATTTTTGCCTTTTGGTTTTATATTTATGAATAACAAAGTAAAAATTGGAAGTGAAAAAGATAATACCCCATGAATTATTCCACCAATCCAACCTGATATCCATACTACTCCTGATGTTGGAAAATTCAATAGAGAATTACAAAATAATATAAAAGTTATAGATATTACTGTCAATATATTTGATTGAATTTTATTTAAATTTATGATTACTTTGTCGTGATTATTTAATAAAAAAAGATAAAAGAAAAATAGACACCACACGACTATAAACATTTCTGGCAAACCTCCGTGATTTTTATTATCGAAAAAGAATGGAATTAAATAGCCTACATAACAAATTGCAAAAAACAGTATTATGATACTTATTTGCTTCTTAAATTTTCTTCGGGTTTTTACAGCTTTTTGAAAAAACATTAACGAAATGAAAGTCGAATAAAAGAGTATCCTAAATATAAGACCAAAAGCAAAAACTATATCCTTGTTTAAATATTCCATTGTTAACAATGTATTATACTAATATGTTTATTTAGAATTTCGTAATTCATTCTTCTTGTGCCATATAATAATTTTCATTAATTTTTAGAATCTTATTTCCGCTGACTGTAAATGTTTGTTTATATTCTTGACTTGGACATTCATCAAATAAAGTGAAATATTCAAATGTTGTGTTTGTATCTTTAGTTCTTTTCAATTCATAACTTTCTTTAAATAAATATTCTATCTTATGATTATAGACTACTTGCTTATTTGTTTCAAGTTTTACAATTAAATAATCTGCTAAATCATTTGAAGTTTGAATATGCATTTCAATTATCAATTGCTTATTTGAATCAATATCCCTAACCTCTGTATAAATTACTTCTAATTTTCCATTTATCAATTTTATATGATTTTCAATTTCGGGTGAAGATTTAAATAAATAGGCATTAAAAACATAAACAGTTGTAGAATCTTTTTTAATTCCGGTCCATTTTCCTGATAAATACCCTCTTTTTTTGTCATCAATTGAAAATTGTGAATAGTTATAATCATCTACTATATTTACTTTAGTTCCATAATTTAATTTGCCAATAATTTCAGAATTTATATTCGGTTCTTTACGATAATTAAGTCCATTTTCAGCTGTAGTATATGCTGAAAATATCACTTTCATTACATTTGATATTTTATAGTCAGAATTATTCGGATTTGCGTTTTTATTAGTTTTCAAATCTTTATTTTGTCCTTGACAAGAAAAAAATATTAATGAAATTATTATGTAGATTGTGTTTTTCATAATTATTGCCAACGTTCTCGTATATGGCTCGTAGCGTGTAAATTAGCGATTATTTTCCGATTAAGTACAAGTCAGATTTTTAAATTTTACTACTTATTTTTTTGGGAAGTTATCAAATTTAAAAATTTGGCGACTTTCCAAAAAAACCTTAATTTCGTTTAAGCAACTAACTAGCTATGAGTTATATAAGTTGTTAGCAAACGTACTTTATTTATAATCTTTCTAATTTTATTTTCCAATAATAATCATTCACTGTATATGTTGTATTCCAATTTTCGCTATAAAAAATTGTATCATCAAAATCATTTACTATAACTTCAAAATCAACTGAAGAGTTAATAATTATTTTTCCATTTGAATATGAGATCCATCTTTCTCCGCTTGTATGCCAATCATTATTTGGTGGTGAGCTCCTTGGATACCTTATTTCCGACGTTGAAGCATACCCTGATGCATCGCAGGTGAACCTTTCTTGTTGATGTAAATAATCAACTCCTAAATTTACCTGAGCAGTATAAAAACTAATCTGCCAGCTACCTGTAAAATCGAAAATAGGAAGAATAATGTTTGCATTCATTGTAGTTGACTCAGTAAATCCTTCTTTTATTATTTCTATGTCATAACTAAAACTCTCATCATTACCAGATAACGATTTGAATGTAACATTTTGACCATTTAAAGATTCTAACTCTACATTAGGATTTGTAATATTTGTAATATTAATTTGGTCAGTATTATCATCAAAGTCAATATTTTCAGATGTTTCTTGGTAGTTTATAGTATCACCAAAAAGAGCTGTTAGTTGATTCCAATAATTATTTAAATCATTTAAAGAAGTAATAAAGAAACTAGTCTCTTGTGAGATTCCATTATCATTTGAATTCATACTCCTAAAATCGGGTGTAACGTTAAGATTAGTTTCAGATTCACTAGCAAATTCATCTGCAATAAATTCAAAAGTAGCTTGGGTTAGTATCCAATTTGAAAAAATAAATGCTTTTAAACTTGATTTAAATTGTATAAAATAAGGTCTTACTTCTGTCATATAAATATATGCTGCTGTTCCTAATCCAAGAAATGTCCCAACTGCAGATAGACCAAAAGATGCAGGTGCTAGGTATGCAGAAGCACCAGCCAATGCCAATATTTGTAAAAATTCTTTTGAGCTATTTTTTAGTTTAATAGCTGAATTCCCCAGATTTTCAGCTGTACAACTATAGAATTCTTTTCTTAGATTATAATTTTCAAAACATTCAGATTGAGGTATTCTTGATAATGTTGTTGGTCCATTTAAATTAGAAGCTATATCATTTTTAAAATTTTCAAAAACTTCTTTATTTGCCTCATAGAACATAGCAGTTTGCCTTTTTTGTTCATCGTTCAATGAATTATACAATGCTAAAACTTCTGTATTGTACGACTCTGCTTCTGTAATTTCATTTGCAATAAATGGGTCGGTATTGTCCAAATTATTTATGTCATTGCTAAAATTATCAAATATGTTTTGAATTATTTCATCAGTGTTTGAAAATTGTGTCTCTGTAACGCTCAATTCAATAGTTCCTAACGAAAGTGATAATGAGTATGTTCCTTGTTCTATATCAGGGACTGAAAAAATTAGAGAGTTATCATCATATTTCAATAATGTGATTTCACTATTACCAAATGTGGCTTGATAGGTGTTGTTTGTCAGTTCCACATTATTAACTGTAACTGAAACAACCTCAAATGTTTTGACATTGTTACTTTCTACAGTTAGGTTTTGCTCAATTGGTTCTGTTAATGTCGTATCATCTTTGGAACAACCGAAAACAATGATTGACATTAAAATTAGAAGTGCTTTTTTCATTTGTAATGATTTTAAATTTCAAAATTAATTTTAGTAAGTAGCAATTACAATACCTACTATTGGGTGTTTTTGGTTCTTATGTTTGCTAACGTTTTTGTATATGGTTTGTTGCGTGGTTAAGCACGTAATTTAGCAAATAAAAACCGAATAGAAAATCCGCGAGGATTTTCGTAAGTAGGCTAGGACTAGCAATAAATTATATACGGTGTTGGCAACTGTAATTTTTTAAATTTCAACTCATTGAATACTGTCTAAATATATGTAAGCTATTTCGGGTTTTCCAACTTTGTATTTTACTAAATATATTTTTTCCAAATCTATTCCGTTTTTTAATTCACAGGATTGTGTTCTTTCATACTTTTTTCCACCAACAGAATATTCAAAAACAACTCTATTACTATTAAATAAATCTTCTTTAAGGCTTACAGAATTCGTGTTTTTGTAATTTCCATTTAGAACAAAATCTTTATAATCAATTACTATATCTTCTTTGTTTTTAGGATTATAATAAATAACATAATATTCAAAATTCTGAAGTCTAAAAGGTGTGCTTTTACCTTTACTAGTATAAGAAATATTATCAATTTCGTATTTCCATTCCGCTATTTGTTTCTGTTTATAATCTAATAAATTACTTTCCCTTAATTTAGAATAACCGATTGTTTTCTTTCCGTTTATTTTTAAATCTTTAGAGTAATTTCTTTGATATATATAAAGATAAATAATTCCACTAAAGAGAATTAACATAGTAATATACCAACCTAAATTTTTAATTTTCATTTATTACTTTGTTAATCATTCCAAGTTTTCTCCTTTTTATATGTTTTCAGAGTTTGAGTGAGTTATAGTTGCCAACGTGATTGTGTATGATTTCGTTGCGTGTTTAAGCACTAAAGTTAGCAAATAAATCACAGATAGAAAGTCCGCGAGGACTTTCGTAAGTAGGCTATAACCAGCAATGAATTATACACGGCTTAAGTTTACAATTCATTAAATTTAGATATAAATCAGAAAGCACCAAAGAGAGGAATAAGGTTAATATACACGCAGAGACTATGATCTCGTCAACATTGAAAACCCCCTCTCTT
>Ga0307981_1000030_pt1 | contig 148357 bp, 132 predicted proteins | sample OrgLakmetagen987_FD_201849 | JGI IMG/M metagenome (GOLD analysis project Ga0307981, IMG submission 201849) | Saline water microbial communities from Organic Lake, Antarctica - #987 | ecosystem: Environmental > Aquatic > Non-marine Saline and Alkaline > Saline | place: Antarctica: Organic Lake... | reverse complement strand
CGGTCAGCGGGCCAAGCTTGTTCCCGCGCGGGCCATTGCCGATATGCAGCACGACGGGGCCGGTTTTGCAGGTTTTGCCACCTGGCTCGATCTGACGCCCGCGCATCCCGATATGCTCGGGGTGCCCGACGCGGACGCGGCGATCATCCTGCCGTGGAACCGGGAGATCGCCTGGGTGCCCGCTAACTGCGTCATGGACGGGACGGATCTCGCGCAGGCACCTCGCAACGTGCTGCGCAGGCAGATCGAGAAGGCAGCATCGCTGGGCATGCACGTGAAAACCGGGATCGAGGCGGAGTTTTTCCTGCTGACGCCCGCGGGTGATCAGATCAGCGACGCCTTCGATACTGCGGCAAAGCCCTGCTATGATCAGCAGGCCTTCATGCGCCGCCTTGATGTGATCCGCGAGATCTCCGATCACATGCTGGAACTGGGCTGGAACCCGTATCAGAACGACCACGAGGACGCGAACGGCCAGTGGGAGATGAACTGGGATTTCGACGACGCTTTGCACACGGCGGACAAGCATTCATTCTTCAAATTCATGGCCAAATGCGTGGCCGAGAAACACGGCTACCGTGCGACGTTTATGCCCAAGCCGATCGCGGGGCTCACGGGCAACGGCTGCCATGCGCATGTGTCTGTCTGGGATGCGCCGGGAGATGAAGCCAAAAAGAACGTATTTGCAGGCGAGGGGGCGGGCCAGACCGGCGAGGTGGGCCTCTCCGAGCAGGGCAAGTATTTCCTCGGCGGGATCATGAAGCACGCAAGCGCGATGGCCGCGATCACCAATCCGACCGTGAACAGCTACAAGCGCATCAACGCGCCGCGCACCTCCTCGGGCGCGACCTGGGCGCCCAATACGGTGACATGGACCGGCAACAACCGCACGCATATGGTCCGCGTACCCGGCCCCGGACGGTTTGAACTGCGCCTGCCGGATGGTGCGGCAAATCCCTATCTGCTGCAGGCCGTCATCATCGCGGCGGGCCTGTCCGGCATCGCATCAAAAGCCGATCCCGGCAAACGGCATGACATCGACATGTACGCCCTCGGCCACACTGTGACCGATGCGCCCAAGCTGCCGCTCAACATGCTGGACGCGTTGCGCGCCTACGACAGCGATGAAGGGCTGAAAGAAGCAATGGGCACGGACTTCTCGGCAGCTTATCTCAAGATGAAGATGCTGGAATGGGATGATTTCTGCAGTCATTTCTCTTCGTGGGAAAAAGCGAACACGCTTGATATCTAGGGCAGGGCGGGTCATGCGCGCTGGCGCAGTCAGCCGCCCTGCGGATAGCTTATCACCGACAGATACCGCGCGGGCAGCTTGACCAGAACTTCCGGCCCGTGGGGCGCGTCGGCATCGAAGAAAAGTGTATCGCCGGGCTTGAGCGGATAGACATCATCGCCGTGGCGGTAATCAACCTCGCCCTCAAGCATGTAGATCGTCTCGATGCCCGCGTGCTGGAACGTTGGAAACACGTCCGCCTCATTCGACAGTGTAATCAGATAGGGCTCGACGATGACACCGCTGGTATTCGCCCCGATATGCCCCAGCAGATTGTACTGATGATTGGCGCGGGTGCCTTCACGCTGCATCTCAACGCCTTGCCCGCCTTTGGTATGGACCGCCGAGCGTGTCTCCTCGAAGCCACGGAAAAACGAGGTCATCGGCACCGAGAGAGCATGAGCGAGAATTTGCAGGGTTGTCAGCGAGGGTGAGGTATTGCCGTTTTCGATCTTCGACAGCATGCCTATAGACAGGCCGGTGGAGGCGGAAAGTTCGGCCACAGTTATTTCCTGCTTCCGACGCCGCGCGCGCACCTCGCGACCGATCGCGACTTCCAGAACTTTCTCACGGCTCGCACGCAATCTGTGGGGATCTTGCATCGGGTTTGTCTCGTCCACTTTTCGTCTCGTGACGCGATATACAGCTGTAGCTTTCATAGTGTCATGGCGCAGGCCGTCAGCGCAACAGACGCTCACTGAAAAATGTCAGTCAGAAAAAAGACCGACCATCGGGTACGTCGCGGCAGCATACCTTTACGTTTAAGTCATATCTATAAGATATTGGCGCTATTGTATAATCGCACAAATGCCGAACCTGTCAGACCCGGGTATGTTGACAGCAATGATAGCTACGACGATCGCTAACCGCGAGCTTGTGCGCCAACCACGCGTAAACTCGAAGCTCTGCTTAAGGAAGCAGACTATTGGAGCAGAAGATATCGTAGCAACTCAGTTGCGCTTTTTGGCTTAATTTGCGGTATCGCAGGTTCGAGGTCGGCACATATAAATTACATAATACTGATTATACATAAATCATAGACCTATTCCAAGCGACACCCCATGTGGCCCCATTCAACAAATCGGCATTGACCTTTCATCATCCGATATGAAACCTGCGCCCTATTAGAACCACTGCCGGAGCCCCCTATGGATCGTGCCGCCATCGTCCACCAGAATTTTCTAAGACGCCTCGGCGAAAATGATCTGCCCGATGGACCTGCCGCTGATCAAGGTCTTGCGCCAGCGAAACTTGTCGAAATCTTTCGCAGCCAGGTTCTGAGCCGCCAACTCGACCGGACCAGCCGCGCCATGCAGGCACAAGGCAAAGGCTTCTACACCATCGGGTCTTCCGGCCACGAAGGCATGGCGGCCGTTGCCGAAGCCCTGAGACCCACCGATATGGCCTTTCTGCACTACCGGGACGCGGCTTTCCAGATCCAGCGCGCGACGCAAGTGCCGGGGCAAAGCCCTGTGTGGGACATGCTGCTGAGCTTTCGTGCGGCAAAGGCAGATCCGATTTCCGGCGGGCGCCACAAGGTACTGGGGTCGCAAAGCCTTAATATCCCTCCACAAACCTCTACAATCGCTAGCCATTTACCGAAAGCGGTCGGTGCTGCCTACGCCATCGGTCTGGCAAAACGCACCCGGCCAGAGCATACGACGCTTCCGGCCGACAGCATTGTCATGTGCAGCTTCGGGGATGCGTCCTCAAACCACTCTACAGCCCAGGGCGCGATCAATACGGCTTGTTGGACTAGCTTTCAATCTGTGCCCCTTCCAATTCTTTTTGTATGCGAAGACAATGGCATAGGGATCTCTGTTCCCACGCCACGCGGATGGGTGGCGGCAAATTTCGCCAATCGTCCGGGACTGCGGTACTTTGCCTGCGACGGGCTCGACATGGCGCAAACCCTGCGTATCTCGCAGGCGGCTGCAGATTACGTGCGCCGCACCCGAAAGCCCGCATTCCTGCACATCAGCACCGTAAGGCTCTATGGCCATGCCGGCTCTGATGTGGAGATGACATACAGGGATAAATCCGCAATCGAGGCGTCGGAGGCGAACGATCCGCTGCTGCATTCCGCACGCATCCTGCGCGACATCGGCGTGAGCACCCCAGAGCAATCCATTGGTATATATAATGAAATCGAAAAGACATGCGCCCGGGTCGCAGATGAGGTGATGCAACTCGAAACCCTCACCGATGCTGCGGGTGTGATGGCCAGCATCGTGCCGCCTGCCCGCACCTGCAGGCCTAGCAATGGCCCCACTCCTGAGGCGCGCGCCAGTCTTTTCGGAAACGATATCAAGCAGATGGCCGAGGCGCAGGCGATGAACCGGATGCTGGGCTGGGCTTTGTCCGATCTGATGCTTGAGCACGGCGAGATTATCGTTGCGGGTGAGGATGTTGGCCGCAAGGGCGGCGTCTACGGCGTCACCCAAAAGCTGCAGGGCCGCTTTGGCCCCGACCGTGTGATCGACACGCTGCTCGACGAGCAATCCATTCTTGGCCTCGCTATCGGCATGGCGCACAACGGCTTCATCCCCATTCCCGAAATCCAGTTTCTCGCCTATCTGCACAACGCCGAAGACCAGTTACGCGGCGAAGCAGCCACGCTGAGCTTTTTCTCCGATGGCCAGTACACCAATCCGATGGTTCTGCGGATCGCGGGGCTTGGCTATCAGAAAGGTTTCGGCGGGCATTTCCATAATGATAACTCCCTGGCCGTGTTGCGTGACATTCCCGGGCTGATCATCGCGTGCCCGTCCAACGGGGCCGATGCCGCGATGATGCTGCGCGAAGCGGTGCGGCTTGCGCGTGAAGAACAGCGCGTCGTGGTATTCGTGGAGCCTATCGCGCTCTATCCGATGCGTGATCTGCATGAGGGAGATGGCGCATGGCTCACGTCCTACCCCGCGCCCGACCGTCGGATCGGCTTGGACGAGATCGCAGTTTCAGGCAGCGGGACAGATCTGGCCATCATCAGCTATGCCAACGGCTATTATCTCTCAAGAAAGGCCGACAAGGAACTGAAAGAAAACGGAATTGATGCGCGCATCATCGACATGCGCTGGCTCGCGCCCCTGCCGCTCGAAGCTCTGCTGAACACCACGAAAGACTGCAAAAACATCTTGATCGTCGATGAATGTCGCCAAACGGGCAGTCAATCGGAGGGCCTGATGACGCTGCTGACTGAGGCAGGCCGGACACGCATCGCCCGCGTCACTGCACAAGACAGCTTCATCGCGACCGGCCCCGCCTATGCCGCCACCCTGCCCTCGACGCAGAGCATCGCCGCCGCGGCCCGCGATCTGGTGGCATCGTGAGCCGCCCCACCGCTGTGCTAATCTGCCCCGGTCGCGGGACATACAACAAGGCGGAGCTGGGCACGCTTGTGCGAACGCATGCGGGGCATCCTTTGATCGCGCAATGGGATAGGATGCGCCAAGAGATCGGCCAGCAGACGCTCACCGCACTGGACACTGCCGAGCGGTTTTCGAGCGCCCGCCACACCACCGGCGATAATGCCTCCGCGCTCATCTACGCCTGCAGCTTTCTCGATGCGCAGCGCGCCTATGAAACACACGACATCCTCGCCGTCACGGGCAATTCGCTGGGCTGGTACATCGCACTTGCCACCGCCGGCGGAGCAAGTCCCTTGGACGGGATGCAGATCGTCAATACCATGGGCACCCTGATGCACGCGCACGCGATCGGCGGTCAGCTGCTGTATTCCTTCGTGAACAGCGACTGGAGGGCCATCGAGGGCGAAGAGGCGCGCCTGGGCGCGCTGATCGCGGACATAAGCTCCCGCCCCGAACATCAGCTAGCCCTCTCGATCCATTTGGGGGGTATGCTGGTGCTGGCAGGTAATGCGGCGGGTCTGGATGCCGCCGAAGCAGAACTGAACAGTGACCCCGACCGCAAACCGTTGCGGCTGCCCAATCATGCCGCGTTTCATACCGATATGATGCACGATGTGGCGCAGATGGGTCGGGCCGCCCTGCCCCTGGACCTCTTTCAGGATCCTCATACCACGCTGATCGACGGGCGCGGCGCGCTCTGGCATCCCAGTGCGACAGATCTGATTGCGCTGCGCGCTTATACTCTCGCTCACCAGATCACGCAGACCTATGATTTCAAGGCCTCGATCCAATCCGCGGCGCGCAATTTCGCACCTGAGCGGTTTATCATCACAGGACCGGGCACCACACTGGGAAGCGCCGTCGCGCAGGCCTTGATCGCGATCAAATGGCAAGGCATCGACAGCAAGGAAGCGTTTATCGCGCGACAGGCCAGCGATCCCCTGATCCTGAGCATGGGCCGGGAGGATCAGCGTCCGCTGGTATGCTGATCCACGTTGTCCGGGCTCCGGCTTGACCGGATAGCGCAGTCTACCCTAGGGCGTACCCGGTACCTCTTACCGTGCGGATCGGATCGGCGCCACCTTCAACCGTCAGCGCCTTGCGCAGACGCGCGATGTGCACGTCGACGGTACGTGTATCCACATATACATCGCGCCCCCAAACCATATCGAGCAATTGATCGCGGCTAAACACGCGCCCCTGCTTTTCGAGGAAGGTGACCAGCAGGCGAAATTCCGTCGGGCCAAGTTTGATTTCGCGTGTTCCGCGAGAGACCCGATGTGTCTGCGCATTCAGCACGATATCGTCAAAGCTCAGGGTATCTCCCGATGCAGCCGGATGCACGCGCCTGAGTTGCGTGCGTACCCGCGCCATGAGTTCGCGCAGATTGTAGGGCTTGATCACATAGTCGTCCGCGCCCGTATCCAGGCCGCGCACAGCGTCCACTTCCTCGGAGCGCGCGCTGAGCATGATAACCGGAATATCGCGGGTCTCGGGGCGGGTTTTCACACGGCGGCACACCTCGATCCCCGACAAAAGCGGCATCATCCAGTCCAGAATGATCAGATCGGGCGCCGCCTCGTCGATCAGCATCATCGCCTCCTCGCCATTCTGTGCGCGGCGCACGGTGTAACCTTCAGCCTCAAGATTATAGGCCAGCACCTCGCGCTGCGCGGGTTCGTCCTCGACGACAAGCACATCCATCTGCGTCACCGACATTGTACCCTAGTCCCGTGTGGTCACGGATGTTTCATCCGCTTTCGGGCGCGCCTCGTCGGGACGCGCGCCGGTGACCAGATAAATCACCTGCTCGGCCATAGAGGTGCAATGATCGCCCATCCGCTCCACATTCTTGGCGATGAAGTGCATGTGCATACAGGCAGTGATGTTTCGCGGGTCCTCCATCATGAAGGTCAGGAATTCGCGGAAAAGCGCGTTATACATCTGGTCGAGCTCTTCGTCGCGCGCGATCACGTCCGCCGCCAGTTCCGCGTCCCGCCGGATATAGGCATCGAGCGAATCCTTGAGCATTTCTTCGGCCAGACGCGCCATGCGGCGGATCCCGCCTGCACTGTCATTGACCGCTGGCATCTGCGACAGGACACCCGTACGCTTGGCCATATTCTTTGCGTAATCCCCGATCCGCTCCAGATTGCCAGAAATTTTCATGACGCTGAGGATCATCCGCAAATCGATCGCCGTTGGCGCGCGTAGTGCGATCACTCGGGCGGCGTTCTCGTTGATATCCGCTTCCAGAATGTCGATCTGCTTGTCCGCCTTGCGCACCTGCTCGGCCAGTGGCTCGTCGCGGGTCTCGAGGCTCTTGGCCGCCTGTCGGATCGCATCTTCGACCAGCCCGCCCATCTTCATGATCTGCGCCTGTACCCTTTCGAGGTCCCGGTCAAAAGCGGAGGCGATGTGATTTTGCTCTTCCATGGTCTTACCCAATCCTTCCGGTGATATAGCTCTCGGTGCGCGGGTCTTCGGGGGTGGTGAAAATCTTGTCCGTGTCGCCAAACTCCACAAGGTTTCCAAGGTGGAAGAACGCTGTGCGCTGGCTCACCCGTGCGGCCTGCTGCATCGAGTGGGTCACGATCACGACCGAATAGTTCTGGCGCAGCTCGTCAATCAACTCCTCGACCTGTGCTGTGGCGATGGGATCAAGCGCCGAGCAAGGCTCGTCCATCAGCAGCACTTCGGGCTCCGTGGCAACCGCACGTGCGATGCACAGGCGCTGCTGCTGGCCGCCCGAGAGGCCGGTGCCGGGCGCTTGCAAACGGTCCTTGACCTCATCCCAGATCGCGCCGCGCCGCAGGGCGCGTTCCACAATCTCGTCAAGCTCGCCCTTGTTGCGGGCCAAGCCGTGGATGCGCGGGCCGTAGGCCACATTGTCGTAAATGGATTTCGGGAAGGGGTTCGGCTTTTGGAAAACCATGCCAACCTTTGCCCGCAATTGCACAGGATCCACCGCGGGATCATAGACATCCTCCCCATCGATAAGGATGTTCCCCTCGACGCGGCAGATGTCGATCGTGTCGTTCATCCGGTTGATGCAGCGCAGAAATGTGGATTTTCCGCAACCCGATGGGCCGATAAACGCCGTAACAGTCTTGTCCTCGATCTCGACGTTCACATCCTTTATGGCGTGATTGTCGCCATAATAAACCTGTACGTTTTTCGCGGAAATTTTCGACGTATTGGCCACTTGTGCCTCCGGTGTTTGAGTATTGTCTCGCATGTTTCTGCTCCTACCAGCGCCGCTCAAAGCGGGCCATCACCAGCGCCGCTCAAAGCGGCGACGCAGCATCACGGCGATAAAGTTCATTGTAATCAGGAATACCAGCAAAATGATAATCCCGCCCCACGCCCGCTCGTAGAAGGCAGGATCGGCTCGCTTGGCCCATTCGTAGATTTGCGCTGGCATCGCAGAATTGGGGCTCAGAAGCGCGCTACCAACGCTATCGGGGCCGTTAGAGGCGATAAAGCCCACCATACCGATCAGAAGCAACGGCGCCGTTTCACCCAGCGCCTGCGCGAGACCGATGATGGTACCTGTGAGAATACCGGGCGCTGCGAGTGGCAGAACGTGGTGGAACACGGATTGCATCTTAGACGCACCCACACCGAGCGCGGCATCGCGGATCGACGGCGGCACAGATTTGAGCGAGGCGCGCGTCGAGATGATGATCGTCGGCAGGGTCATCAGCGTCAGAACGAGCCCCCCCACAAGCGGCGCGGAGTTGGGCAGGTGCATGTAATTTATGAACACCGCCAGCCCCAGAATACCGAACACGATGGACGGCACCGCAGCGAGGTTAGAGATGTTCACCTCGATGATGTCCGTGATCCAGTTTTTGGGCGCGAACTCTTCCAGATAGATCGACGCGGCAACACCGATCGGCAGTGCCAGCACCAGCACGACCAGCATCATCGTCAATGAGCCCACCATCGAAACGCCCATGCCCGCCGCTTCGGGTCGGGCGTCGGAGCTGTCTGCGCCGGTAATGAAGCTCACGTTGAATTTCTTCTCCAGTACGCCCGCGTTCATCATCTGGTCGACCAGATCGAGCTGTGCGACGTTAATGTTTTTGTCGTTGACGATGCTTTCACGGGTAACGCGGCCTTTGAGGTATCCATCCACGCGGCCAGACGCCAGAAAATCAAATGATACCGTCTGCCCGATGAGATCAGGATCGGCGAGTACCGCATCGCGCATCCGTGCTTCGGCCCCTTTGGACAGGATATCGGACATATCGGATGGCGCCAGACCTGACTCCACCGCGCCGCTTGCCACCAGATCCTCGAAGGCATTTACCAGCAGGGGCTTGTACCCGAAGGTCGAAACCTTCTTGATTTCCTCGATGTCGCGGTTGCCGTTCTTATCGAGCCGTGCTGCATCCAGCGTAACATCGAGGCTCAGATAGGTCTGCTGGAATGCGCCAGTGCCACGGCTGATAATGGTGGAAAGAAGGATCACCAGCATCAGCATGCCAATGCCAATCGCAATGATGCCATAGGCTTTGAAGCGGCTCTCGGCACGGTTGCGTTTCGCGGTGCGCGCGTCCTGCCGCAAGAGCGACGCGCCGCGCGGATTTGCCTGTGAGGCCATTGGATTTGGGATATCGGTCATTCGTACTGCTCCCGGTATTTACGCACGATATAAAGTGCGATTACGTTGAGGCCGAGTGTCAGGACAAACAGCGTGAGACCGAGCGCAAAGGCCACCAGGGTCTCGGGGCTGGCAAAATCCGTGTCGCCGGTCAGCTGGCTCACAATGCGGGTCGTGATCGTGGTCATCGCCTCGAAGGGGTTGCCGGAGAAGCGCGCGATAGCCCCTGCCCCAAGTACCACGATCATTGTCTCGCCGATGGCGCGACTCGCAGCAAGCAGGATCGCCCCTACGATCCCCGGCAATGCCGCAGGCAGAACAACGCTGCGGATCGTCTCGGAAGGTGTCGCGCCCAGCCCGTAAGAGCCGTCGCGCAATGATTGCGGGACCGCGTTGATGATGTCGTCGCTGAGCGAGGACACAAAGGGGATGAGCATGATGCCCATCACCAGCCCCGCCGTGATCACCGCCGTCGCCCCCTGCATCAGCGGGTCGCCATTGCGCAATCCCTCCATACTGAGCGCGCCGCCTGCCCCGAACACATCTACCAGAAACGGCCCAACCGTCAGCAGCGCAAACAAACCATAAACGATTGTTGGGATCCCCGCGAGGATCTCGAGCAGCGGCTTGGCGATGGCGCGCAGGCGGGGGCTTGCGTATTCGCTCAGATAGATTGCGGCATAAAGGCCAATCGGCACGGCAACCAGCAAGGCGATAAACGAGATATAAAGCGTCCCCCAGAGCAGCGGCAGGATCGACAATTCGCTGTTGCCCCGAAAATTGGGCGCCCAAGAGGATCCGAGGAAGAAATCCTGCCAAGGGTGCTGGGAGAAGAAGTTGAGCGATTCCGATACCATCGACAGCACAATGCCGACTGTCGTCAGCACCGCCAGCGAGGCAGCGGCGATCAGCAGTGCCAGCACCCCGCGCTCGACCACGTTGCGCGCCCGGAACGCCGGATCCGCCGCACGGACCGCCAGAGCAAGCCCGGTCAGCGCGAGCACGATCACCACACCGGCGCGGATCAAGTCCCAACGGGCATCAAGGCCCCGCACGGTTTGGGCGGCGGCAAGGATATAGGGCTGCACGTCTGAGCCAAGTGCGACGCCAACACCGGCAAGAATACCGCGCAACGCTGTCGGATCACTTCGGAGCGCTGCGATCGCCTCAGCGTCGAGCACGCCCTGTGCAACGGCAGTATCGAGCCCCTCGGCCACACGATTCACATCGCTCAGCACCAAAGACGTCTCACCCGCGCTCATGGTCACGTCCGCAGGCAGCAGCGGCAGCACCGCGTTCTGGATCAGGGCCGGTTGCGCAAGCAACCAGATCACCAGAACCCCGAGCGCCGGGACCGCGGCAAACATCGCAGCCGTCATGCCATAGTAATTGGGGAGCGAATGAAGCCGCCGCATGTCGCCGCCCGCACGCGCCATCGCGCGGCTTCGGGCCAGTGCGTAGCCGGTAATGGCAATCGCCAGCACCACCAGCACCAATGTCAGCGGGTTGCCAAGGAAGGAAAAGGGCATGAAATCACCGCCAGTAGAAATTAGAAGAAACGCACGCATCGATCGTCAAACGTAAGGGGCCGCCAGGAAAAGCAGCCCCTCTGGTAGCGTCCTAGCAGATCCTGATCAGGATCCGCTACCCATTGCCGTCTCGTTCATCACCGTGGACTGGGTCTCGGTGAGGGCCGGATCGGCGACCAGACCGTACTGTGCGAGCGGTCCATCGGGACCCGCGATTTCGTCAGCGACGAAGAATTCAGCGAATTCCTTGAGGCCGGGGATCACGCCGATATGCGCCTTCTTGATGTAGAAGAACAGCGGGCGAGACACTGGGTATTCACCGGTCGAGATGCTCTCGGTGGATGGCACGATGCCGGACATGGTCGCCACTTGCAGCTTGTCGGTATTGTTCTCGTAGAACGCCAGACCGAACACGCCGATGCCGTCCTTGTTGCTGTCGATCCGGGCCAGCGTCTCGGTGTAGTCGCCGTCGATGTCTACAGACACGCCGTCTGTACGGATCGCCATGCATTTACCTTCGGCAGTATCCTCGTCAACACCCGCATCGAGCATTGCCTGAAGGAAGCCGCCCTCCTCGCAGCCCGCGAGGATCACTTTTTCCTCGAAGACTTCGCGGGTGCCGTGCTTGGTACCCGGAATATAAGTCACGATGGGCTGCGCGGGGAAATTGGGGTTCACCTGATCCCAGGTAGTCAGCGCATTGGGCACCAGCTCTCCGTCGATGAAATGCTCGGCTGCCAGCGCCTTATACCAGTCTTCTGGTGTGAATTCGAATGAATTGCCGTTGATGTCGGAAGCGAACACGATGCCGTCATAGCCGATCCGGACTTCGATGATGTCGGTCACGCCGTTGGCTGCACAAGCCGCGATTTCCTTTTCGCGGATCTGGCGTGAAGCGTTCGCAATGTCGATCGTGTTCTCGCCAACACCGTCGCAGAAGCGCTTGAGGCCTGCGGAGGAGCCACCAGATTCAACCACTGGCGTCGGAAAGTCGAAGTTTTCGCCAAAGGCTTCGGCGACAATAGCGGCATAGGGCAGCACGGTGGAAGAGCCTGCTACCTGAACGTTGTCACGCGCGGCAGCAGCAGTTGCGGAGAATGCCGCAAGGGCCAGCGCAGAAGTTGAGAGTTTTACGAAAGACATCAAAGTCTCCTGTCAGCAAATTTAAGCAATCACCCCCATGGTGATTTGAGCGCAATCTGCGCTCTAGGTGCTGTGGTTTTGTGACAGTTTCGTTACAGTTTTATGACACTGCTCTCCCGCCCAGATACGCACGCTCCCGCTTTGGGCAGATAGATCTATTCTATTGGAAAAATGACTTTGAATTCAGAACCTTGCCCTAGCGTCGAAGAAATTTTAAATCGACCTCGATGCCGGTTGAGAATGTGCTTCACTATGGCCAGACCAAGGCCAGTCCCGCCCAACGCATGGTTGCGATGCGTATCGACTCGGTAGAATCGCTCCGTCAGCCGTGGCAAATGATGCGCGTCTATGCCCGGGCCTTCATCCCGGACCGTGACCACGACACCCGGCGCGCGCAGCGCCTGCACGCGGGCCTCCTGCGTCAAGCTCACAAACACCCGCTTTCCCGTGCCGCCATATTTGATCGCGTTTTCGATCAAATTGGTGAACACCTGCATCAACTGGTCCGTATCGGCGAGAATAAGCACCGGCCCTTCGGGCAGATCCGGCACCAATATCACATCAGCTTCCACCGCCAAAGGATTGAGATTACGTAACGTTCCCGTCAAAATACCGATCACGTCCACGCGGGTCGTGGGCCGCACCCGCTCCGCCGCCTCAACCCGGCTCAGCGACAAAAGATCACCGACCAGACGGTTCATCCGGTCGGTCTCCTGTGTCATGATCTCCAGAAAACGCCCACGGGCGACGGCATCATCGCGCGCGGGCCCCCGCAGGGTTTCGATAAATCCCATCAGCGCAGTGAGCGGCGTGCGCAGTTCATGGCTGACGTTGGCAACGAAATCGCGGCGCATCTGGCCTGCGGCGGTGACCAGCGTAATGTCCTGAAATGTCAGCAAAGCGATACCAGTATCGCCGACGAGGCTGGCATTCACTGCGTATGTTACGTCATGACCACTCTCGCGGGCCAGATACTCCGCAGTGGCCTGTGGCGCCCCGGCACGACATTTCTCGACCGCTTCGACAACGGCAGGCTGGCGCAGGACGGTGATGAAATGGCGCCCTTCCGCTGCCATCCCCAGCAGCTTCTGGGCCGCCGCATTAATCGCGATGATTTGCTCGCCCCGGTCGATCGCAAGCGCGGGCATCGGCAGCGCAGCGATGACCTCCGAAACCGGCAGCGGCGAGCTCATGGCTCAGAGCGCCTTGAGTTCGCCGGCAAAGCGCGCCGCATTTTGCTGGTAGTGCTCAGCGCTGCGGGTCAGCCCGGCAATCGCGGCGTCATCGAGGGTACGCACCACTTTGCCGGGTGCGCCCATCACAAGGCTGCCATCGGGAATCACCTTGTTTTCGGTAATGAGAGCCCCTGCCCCGATGAGGCAATTCTTGCCGATGACTGCGCCGTTAAGCACTGTGGCCCCCATCCCGATCAGGGAATTATCACCGATCGTACAGCCATGCAGCATGACCTTGTGCCCGATAGTGCAATTCACGCCGATGGTCAGCGGACAGCCCGGGTCAGTGTGGAAAACGCAGTTTTCCTGCACGTTGGAGCCTTCGCCGACGCTGATCAGTTCATTATCGCCGCGCAGCGTGCTCCCGAACCAGACGGAGGATTTGGCCGCGAGCCTCACATTTCCGATGATGTTGGCATCGGATGCCACCCAGGCGGTGGAATCGATCTGCGGGGCCGTGCCCGCGAGTGCATAAAGTGTCATTGCAGGTCCTCAAATTCGGTCTGTAGCTTTCTGACATGGTCCAGCAGGCGCGGCTGCTGTGAGCGGCGGAAACGCTCGGCGGAGATAATGGATTTGAGCCGCGCCTCGGTTTCCACCAGATCATCATTGATCAGGACGTAATCATAGCCGTCCCAATGGCTGATCTCGTCCCAACTCTCGGACATGCGCAGCTGGATCGTCTCGGCGCTGTCCTGTCCGCGCGAGATAAGCCTGCGGCGCAGCTCCGCGATGGAGGGCGGCAGGATGAAGATCGACAGCACATGCTGCTTCATAGACGAATTGCTGATCTGCTGCGCACCCTGCCAGTCGACGTCAAAGAGAACGTCGCGCCCGTTGTCGATGGCACGCTGGACAGGACCGCGCGGCGAGCCGTAGTAATTGCCGAACACCCGCGCGTGCTCGAGCATATCGCCCGCGTTCACCATCGTACGAAATTTATCCTGCGTGGTGAAATAGTAATCCTGCCCCTCGATCTCTTTTTCGCGCGGCGGGCGGGTCGTCGCTGACACCGAGAACTGCAAGGACGCGTCCCAGCTCCGCAGCTTACCCGCAAGTGTCGATTTGCCCGCCCCCGAAGGAGAACTGAGGATGATCAAAAGGCCAAGGCGGTCGCTCATATCTTACTCCACATTTTGCACTTGCTCGCGCAACTGGTCGATCACGGCCTTGAGCGCCAGCCCTGTCTGCGTGAGCGCACTGCTTTGGGCTTTGGCACACAGAGTATTGGCCTCGCGGTTGAACTCCTGCATCAGGAAATCGAGCTTGCGGCCGATGGGGCCGCCCTCGGCCAGTAGCGCTCGGGCAGCGGCCACATGGGCGCGCAGGCGGTCGATCTCTTCAGTAATATCTGCCTTTACCGCAATCAGCGCCAGTTCCGCGGCAATCCGGTCGGGGTCGATGCCGTCCACATTATCCAGCACCCGGCGCAGATTGCGCTGAAGCGTTTGCGCCGCCGCACCCTCGCGCGCCTGTGCCAGCCCAGCGGCCTGCTCCGTGAGCTCCTCGATCTGGTCGAGCTGGTCGTGCATGATCTTGCTCAGGGCCGCACCCTCGGTCGCGCGCATGGCATTGAAGGCCGCGAGCACTTCGGCGTATTCTACGATGATCGCCTGCGCGAGTGCCTCGTTGTCGTCCTCGGCAACGGCAAGATCCAGCACCCCCCGCATGGTGACAATGTCCGTGGCCTTCGAGGGCGCAAGCGACACGCCCGCATCCATCGCTGCCGCCTCGATCCGCGCCAGCGCCGTCAGCACGGTGGCCAGCTGCGCCTCGTTTACGGCCAGCCCGCCGCCCGCTTCCTCGCGCACGACCCGCAGACCCAGCGTGACGTTGCCCCGCGCGATTTGCCCACCATTCTCTTTTCGCAATGCCGCTTCCAGCCCCGGGATCCAGTCAGGCACCCGGATCCGCAGATCGAGCCCCTTGCCATTGACCGCGCGCATCTCCCAGCTCCAACTGTGCGGGGAAAGTGCGCCGCTTTTCGCAGCGAAGCCTGTCATGGACCTGATCATGGCCGCGCTCCCGTAAAATTCATTCTGCGGTTGGAATAGGGGGTTTGCCCCTACGTCTGCAACCCCCCACACCGCACAGCGGGCGATAGACACCGCGTTTGAAATTAACCTTTATGACTGAAATATGTCCAAGATGCGGCGCGATGAGGTACTTATCCCTAACCAAGGATGAAGCCACAGCACGGAGCCACGGGCGCGTGTTGCTGGCTTTCAAGCGAAAACAACCGGAAACCGCCGATCCCATTCCAAACCACGCAAACGGACGAGAGCTTTAATGGACAATTCGAGCAAAACCCAGCACAATGTCGTAACAATGTCAGAACACCTGCCCCACAACAGCTATGCTCCCCTCGCGCTTGTCGAGGCCTATTGGGACGCGCTGCGGGCAGGCCGCGAAATGCCCAAACGCGCCGAGATAGATCCACGCGGAATCGAAAGCGCACTCGAGTTTGCGTTCATCCTCGAACGGGTCGCGCCAGGTGTCGCCCGTATGCGCATAGCGGGCACCCATCTGCACGATATCATGGGGATGGAAGCCCGCGGCATGCCGCTTACGGCGTTTTTTGAGCACGATTTCCGGCTTCGCGTGGCGGGCCTTCTTGAGGAAGTGTTCCAGACCCCCGGGACGGCGGATATCGTCATGCAATCGTCGGGCAGCCTCGGCCAGCCTGCACTGGAGGCGCGGATGGTGCTGCTGCCACTCAAAAGTGATCTGGGCGATGTGAGCCGGATTTTGGGCTGCATCGTCAGCCAAGGTGAGCTGGGGGCGGTGCCGCGCAGATTTGATCTGGTATCGGCCCAGTTGCGCCCTCTTGGCAAGGACTACGCCGCACCGGCAAAACCGAAGGGCGCGCGGGAGGAGTTCGCGGAAGCCATAGCACCCTTCGCGCCGAAACCGGTCACAAAGCCAGCAAAGGAAGAGCGGAGCGCGAAACCGGGCAACCGGCCCGCCTATCTCCGTCTGGTCAAAAACGACGATTGAAGCCTGTCAGGCAGCGGCAACTACGCCTTGCCGCCTGACAGATGTTCGATGCTTCAGCCTGCAGCCTGCACGTCTGTTTTATCGCGCCGCGCCGACAGCTCCTCCGCCACGAGAAACGCAAGCTCGAGCGACTGGCTCGCGTTGAGGCGTGGGTCGCAGGCGGTGTGGTAGCGGTCAGACAGATCCTCGTCTGAGACGTCACGCACGCCGCCGGTACATTCCGTCACGTCCTGACCTGTCATCTCGAAGTGGACGCCTCCCGGCACCGTGCCCTCCGCGCCATGAACGCCAAAGAACTCGCGCACTTCGCGTAGCACGCTCTCGAAGGGGCGTGTTTTGTAACCCGACGAGGACTTGATCGTGTTGCCGTGCATCGCATCACAGGTCCAAACTACATTGGCCCCCTCCTCGCGCACCGCCTTGATCAGGCGCGGCAGATGGTCTCCCACCGATCCAGCGCCGAAGCGCGCGATCAGCGTCAACCGCCCTTCTTCATTGAGCGGGTTGAGCTTTTTCATCAGCTTTTTGAGATCTTCAACTTCCATGGTGGGTCCGCATTTGAGCCCGATCGGGTTTTGCACACCGGAGGCGAATTCCACATGGGCGCCGTCGGGCTGGCGCGTGCGGTCACCGATCCAGATCATGTGCCCCGAACCTGCCAGCCATTTGCCTGTCTCGGCCTCCTGACGGCACAGCGCCTCCTCGTATTCGAGCAAAAGGGATTCGTGGCTTGTGTAGAACTCCACCGTTTGCAGCGTATGGGCATTTTCGGGCGACACACCGGCGGCAGCCATGAAATCAAGCGTGTCTGATATGCGCGCGGCCAGATCGCGGTACTTCGCCGCCTTCTCGCCATCGGTAAAGCCAAGCGTCCAGCCGTGCACTTTGTGCACATCCGCATAGCCACCCGTCGAGAAGGCGCGTAGCAGATTGAGGGTTGCGGCGGATTGGGTGTAGGCGCGCATCATGTTGTCAGGATTGGGAATCCGCGCTTCGGGCGTGAAGGCCAGATCGTTGATGATGTCACCGCGGTAGCTGGGAAGCTCGATCCCGTCGATCGTCTCCATATTGGCCGAGCGGGGCTTGGCAAACTGCCCCGCCATGCGCCCCACCTTGATCACCGGCACTTTGGCACCGAATGTCAGGACCACGGCCATCTGCAACATCACTTTGAATGTATCGCGGATCATATCGGAAGAGAACTGCTCGAAGCTTTCCGCGCAATCACCGCCCTGCAACAAAAACGCATCGCCGCGCCCTGCGGCGGCCAGATGCTTGCGCAGACGGCGCGCCTCTCCGGCAAACACCAGTACCGGATAGCGTGATAGCTGCGCCTCCACGGCTTTCAGTGCTGCCTGATCGGGATAATCGGGCATCTGGATCCGGGGGGCATTGCGCCAGCTTGATTTGCTCCATGTCGTCATAAGATCTACTCCGGTCGGAAACGGCTGCGTCAGTTTTTGTCGCTTTCGCAGGCTTAGGAAAGTCCTATACAAAACCTGTCGCCCGGTGGCCACAACCCATTTGTCCGCTTGACCTCGCATTTCATGTCATGTCCTAGTAACGCACTTGTTTTCAAACCCCGTATTTTCGTGGATACTGCTGCAATGGCCCAAGCCCCCCACGCACAGCGTGTCCCACAAAATAGTGACAAGCCGCGCCGCTTTGTGTTCGTGCTGCTCGACAATTTCAGCCTGCTGTGTTTCTCAACCGCAATCGAGAGCCTGCGGATCGCGAACCGCATGGCGGGGCGTACCCTTTATGAATGGACCTTGATCGGTGAGGGCGGGATTTCGGCGGCCTGCTCCGCCGGAACGGTGTTTCAACTCGACAATGATTTGGTCGAGATGAACCGCGACGATACCGTTCTTGTCTGCTCCGGCATCGATGTGCAAAAGGCCACGACCAAAAAGGTGCTCTCGTGGCTGCGCCGTGAAGCACGCAAGGGCATCATTATGGGTGGACTGTGCACGGCCGCCTATGCGCTGGCAAAGGCCGGATTGCTGGACGGCAAGCGTGCCACGATCCACTGGGAAAATCAGGACAGCTTTGGCGAGGAGTTCGAGGAGGTTAATCTGACAAAATCGGTTTTCGTCGTCGACAACAACCGCATGACCACCGCAGGCGGGACCTCTTCGATCGATCTGATGCTGAAGATCGTAGCCGACGACCATGGCGAGGATCTGGCCAATGCCGTCGCAGACCAGCTCATCTACAGCTCGATCCGCACGGATCAGGACACCCAGCGCCTGTCGGTTCCCACCCGGATCGGAGTGCGCCATCCCAAGCTCAGCCAGGTGATCCAGATCATGGAAGCCAATATCGAGGAGCCGATCAGCCCCTCCATTCTGGCGCAAGATGTGGGCATGAGTACGCGGCAGCTCGAGCGGCTCTTTCGTCGCTATCTCAACCGTTCACCCAAGCGTTACTACATGGAGCTGCGCCTCCAAAAAGCGCGCAATCTGCTGATGCAGACAGATATGAGCGTGATCAACGTCGCACTGGCTTGCGGATTTGCCTCGCCCTCGCATTTCTCGAAATGCTACCGGGCCCATTACGACAACACCCCCTACCGCGAGCGCGGAAGCCACGCGGCGCGCCTGTCGATCTGAAAACACGGCAGATCACTGTCTGCATCCCTTCTTGCTTCGAGGCGCGGGTTGGTTTCCGGCACCGATGCAGCCCGGTTTACGGCACCTCATCCGATCTGGCGGCACTTTCGAGATTTAGCCGGAGAAAAGCGCGTTTGAGCCACTCAAATAGGGAAATTACGCTGTTAAAATCCGCTTCTCTTTTCCGCGGGCCGCGCTTAGGCTACTTCGCGAACATCACGTTCCAACTTGGGAGAGACACATGAAAAAGATGCTTATGGCCACAACGGCTGCGGCACTCGTGGCAACCGGCGCATTCGCTGATGGCCACTCGAAAGAAGTAAAACTCGGAATTATTTTGGGCTTCACCGGCCCGATTGAATCGCTGACCGGCCACATGGCCGATGGCGCCGAGCTTGCGATCAACGAAGTATCCGAAAGCGGCATGCTGATGGATGGCATGAAGGTAACGGCGATGCGGGTCGATTCCGGCTGTATCGACAACGGCTTGGCCGTGTCCAACGCCGAACGCCTGATCGCCGATGGCGTCGCAGGCATAATCGGTGCGGATTGCTCCGGCGTGACAGGCGCGGTGCTACAAAACGTCGCCATTCCGAACGGCATGGTGATGATTTCCCCCTCCGCTACGTCCCCCGGTCTGACAACCATGGAAGACAACGGACTCTTCTTCCGCACATCACCCTCCGACGCGCGCGAGGGCGAAGTGATGGCCGAGATCCTGCAGGAACGCGGCGTCAAATCCATCGCGCTGACGTACACGAACAATGACTATGGCAAGGGCCTCGCAGATGCGATCGAGACTTCCTTCAAAGCAATCGGCGGCGAAGTCACGATCGTGGCGGCCCATGAGGACGGCAAAGCGGATTATTCGGCTGAAGTCGGGGCGCTCGCTTCTGCGGGCGGTGATATCCTCGTGGTCGCCGGTTACCTCGACCAGGGTGGTGCCGGTATTATCAAAGCGGCGCTCGACGCAGGCGCCTGGGAGCAGTTCGGCCTGCCTGGTGGCATGATCGGCGAGGCTCTGCCCGCCAACATCGGCCCCGATCTCAATGGGTCCTACGGCCAGATCGCAGGCTCCGAAGGCCCCGGCATCGAAGCCTTCACGGCCATGTCCGAAGAAGCGGGTTTCCTCGGTGCCTCGCCCTACACGCCTGAGAGCTATGACGCCGCGGCATTGTTGATGCTGGCGATGCAGGCATCCGGCTCCGTTGATCCAGCAGTCTACAAGGAGAGCATTCTGACCGTGGCAAACGCGCCCGGCGAGAAGATCTATCCTGGTGAGCTTGCAAAAGCGCTTGAGCTGATCAAAGCGGGCACGGACATCGATTATGTGGGCGCATCCGCTGTCGAGCTGATCGGACCCGGCGAATCTGCGGGCACCTACCGCATGATCGAAGTTCAAGACGGCGCCAACGCAACCGTCGGCTTCAAGTAAGTCTGCGCCCTTCGGGGCTGCATCTTGAGACAGTCCGGGGCATATCCCCGGACTGTTTTTACAAGAGCTCGCGCAACCGCAACGACGGAAAGCCGCAAGAGCCGGATAACGGGGATTTGGACATATGATCGTCGTCGACGATTTGCATAAACACTTTGGCGGCTTTCATGCAGTAGATGGTGCGAGCCTGACCATCGAGCAAGGCTCGATCACCGGACTGATCGGACCTAACGGCGCTGGAAAAACGACGCTTTTCAATGTGATCGCGGGCGTTCTTCAACCAACTTCAGGGCGGGTTACGATGGCGGGCGAGGATATCACCGGCTTGCCCCCGCACACACTGTTTCACAAGGGTCTGCTGCGCACCTTCCAGATCGCGCATGAATTTCACTCGATGACCTGCCGTGAGAACCTGATGATGGTGCCCGGCGGACAATCTGGCGAGACGCTGTGGAACACTTGGTTTGGCCGCAAGCGCATCGCTGACGAGGAACGCGCCCTGCGCGCCAAGGCCGACGAAGTGCTGGAGTTTTTGACCGTCGAGCATCTGGCCGACCAAAAGGCGGGCCAAATCTCGGGTGGACAGAAAAAGCTGCTGGAGCTGGGCCGCACCATGATGGTGGATGCCAAAATCGTATTCCTCGACGAAGTAGGCGCAGGCGTGAACCGCACGCTGCTGAACACCATCGGCGACGCGATTTTGCGGCTCAACAAGGAGCGCGGCTATACTTTTGTGGTGATCGAACACGATATGGATTTCATTGGACGCCTGTGCGACCCCGTGATTTGCATGGCGGAGGGCCGCGTGCTGGCGACGGGCACCCTGCCCGAGATCAAGGCAAACGAGCAGGTGATCGAAGCCTATCTGGGCACAGGCCTGAAGAACAAAGAGCAGGTGGGCGCGTGAACGAAGTCTTATCAGCGGGCGCGCGCAATGCAGCGTCTCGGGCCGCTGCCCCGAACCCCGGAGTTTTCGGGAAAAATGAAGAAACGCGCCGTCGACCGGAGGAGTGCACATGAGTGATCCATACGGTGACCGTGGCAACAAGGATCTGTCGGTGGGCAATCCCAAGGGGCAAGGCTCGATTATGCCCAAGGCCAGCGGGAAAAGCCATGCGGCGCCGGGTGGACCATTTCTGATCGGCGATACGATGACCGGCGGCTACGGAAAAGGGCCGGATATTTTGCATGAATGCACGATTGCGGTAGAGCGCGGCGAGATCGCCGTGATCGTGGGGCCCAACGGTGCCGGCAAATCCACCGCGATGAAGGCGGTCTTCGGAATGCTTGATGTGCGCTCGGGCTCAGTCAAGCTTGATGGAGAGGACATCACCAACCTCAGCCCGCAGGCCCGAGTGGCCAAGGGCATGGGCTTCGTGCCGCAGACCTCGAACATCTTTACCTCGATGACGGTTGAGGAAAACCTCGAGATGGGTGCGTTTATCCGGCGCGATGACTACCGCGACACGATTGCGCAGATCTACGATCTTTTTCCGATCCTGAAGGAGAAACGGTATCAGGCCGCGGGAGAGCTATCGGGCGGGCAGCGCCAGCAGGTAGCGGTGGGCCGGGCGTTGATGACCAAGCCCAAAGTGCTGATGCTCGACGAGCCAACGGCTGGCGTGTCGCCGATCGTGATGGACGAACTCTTCGACCGCATCATCGAGGTCGCCCGCACGGGGATCCCGATCCTGATGGTTGAGCAGAACGCCAGACAGGCCCTGGAGATTGCCGACAAGGGCTATGTGCTGGTGACCGGGCGCAACGCGTTTACGGGAACGGGTAAGGAATTGCTGGCCGATCCGGAAGTGCGCAAATCGTTTCTGGGAGGCTAAGCGCATGATGAAACAGACCTTGGGATATAGCGTGCTCGCTCTGGCGGTGAGTGCAAGTCCGGCCTTCGCGGAGCAGCGCAACTGCCTGTTCGAGCGGCACACGTCCCCCGAAGGCACGTTTGCAATCAATCTGCCGATTACTGTCCATACCCGGAAATCACGTGCGACTGTCGCCGTGCATCCGACCCGCAGGGATTACGCGGCAAAAGTGTCACTCAGGGCGAATGGATCGGCGGAATATGCGTTCAACACGGAGGTCTCGCGCGAGGTGATCACCGTATCACTTCAGGGCGAGGCGCTGTGGCAGGTTACCTTCACGGACGGGCGCACCTTCATGCACTTTGTCGGCAAATGCGCTCCAGCGCGAGGATAACGGACTATGGATTTTCTTAACGCAATCGTCGCTCTGGCCAACTACGTCCTCGTACCCGGCATCGCTTACGGCAGCCAGCTCGCCATCGGGGCGCTGGGGGTCACGCTGGTCTACTCAATCCTGCGGTTCTCGAATTTCGCGCATGGCGACACGATGGCCTTCGGCACGATGATCGTCATTCTTGTGACGTGGTGGATGCAGGGCGCGGGCATGAGCCTGGGGCCTTTGCCCACTGCGCTGATCGCCCTGCCCTTCGGGATCTTGGGCTGTGTCGCGCTCGTGCTGATCACCGACCGCACGGTGTATCGCTTCTACCGTGAACAAAAAGCCAAGCCGGTGATCCTCGTGATCGTATCGATGGGCGTGATGTTCATCATGAACGGGATCACGCGCTTCATCATCGGACCGGATGATCAAAGTTTCTCGGACGGGCCGCGCTTCATCATTTCGGCACGCGATTTCAAGGAGATGACCGGGCTGGAAGAAGGGCTGGGCATTCGTACGACGCAAGTGATCACCGTGGTGACTGCGATTGTTGTGGTAGCGCTGCTGTTCTGGTTTCTCAACAAGACGCGGGCGGGTAAATCCATGCGCGCCTACTCGGACAACGAGGATCTGGCCTTGCTGTCGGGCATCAACCCCGAGCGTGTCGTGATGATGACATGGATCATCGTTGCCGCCCTCGCCACCATCGCCGGTACGCTGTACGGCCTGGATAAATCCTTCAAGCCCTTCACCTACTTCCAGCTTCTGTTGCCGATCTTCGCCTCTGCGGTCGTCGGTGGCATCGGCAGCCCGCTGGGCGCGATTGCCGGCGGCTTCGTCATCGCCTTTTCCGAAGTGACGATCACCTATGCCTGGAAGAAAGTTCTGGAATATCTGCTACCCGAAGAGCTGGAGCCTTCTGGCCTCGTCCAGTTGATGTCGACCGACTATAAATTTGCGGTGAGCTTCGTGATCTTGCTGATCGTACTGCTGTTCAAGCCCACGGGCCTCTTCAAAGGGCAATCCACAACATGACCGATACCGTTAAAAACACGTTGCTCTTTGCGCTGGTCTTTACGCTGATCATAATCTCGGGGTTCTTTCAGGGCTGGAACAACGCGATGTTCATTCTCAACATGGGGCTGATCTCGGCAGTTATGGCGCTGGGGGTTAACCTGCAATGGGGTTTCGCGGGGCTCTTTAACGTCGGGGTGATGGGCTTCGTGGCACTCGGCGGGCTAGCGGCCGTTCTGGTGGGCATGCCCGCGACGCCGGGGGCGTTCAGCGCAGGCGGGCCGGGCGTGATCCTCGCCTTGCTATTGGGGGCTGCCACGATAATTGCGGCTGTTCTCGCTTTCAAACGGATGGTGCCGGGACGCAACCGCAATCTGGCAATTACTGCAATTCTCATCTTCGGCTTTTTCGTGTTCCGCGGTCTTCTGGATCCCAGTGTCGCGCTGATCGAAAGCGTCAATCCAGCCGCGACAGGCTATCTCGGTGGCCTCAACCCAGGTTCCGAGGACACCTACCGCGACAACGGGCTGATCATGCTGATTGCGTGGCCTGTGGGCGGGCTGTTTGCGGCCGGTGCTGCGTGGCTCATCGGCAAGGCAGCGCTTGGGTTGCGCTCAGACTACCTCGCCATCGCGACGCTGGGTATTGCGGAGATCATCATCGCGGTGCTCAAAAATGAGGATTGGCTCACACGCGGCGTAAAAAACGTGGTCGGCGTGCCGCGGCCCGTACCCTACGAGCTTGATCTGCAAAACTCAGCCGCCTTTGTGGAGCGTGCCGCATCGCTCGGCTTCGATCCCGTTGAGGGATCCACGCTCTGGGTCAAGCTGCTCTATGCAGTCCTGTTCGCGATCGTGCTGGGGATCCTGTTCTGGCTGAGCCAGCGTGCGCTGAATTCGCCCTGGGGGCGGATGCTGCGGGCGATCCGCGACAACGAGGTCGCGGCAGAGGCGATGGGCAAGGATGTCACGGCGCGGCACTTGCAGGTTTTCATTCTCGGCTCTGCGATCTGTGGCATTGCGGGCGCCATGATGACCACTCTCGACGGCCAGCTTACGCCCGGCACCTACCAGCCCCTGCGCTTCACCTTTCTGGTCTGGGTGATGGTCATCGTTGGCGGATCGGGCAGCAATCTGGGCGCGATCCTTGGCGGCTTCCTGATCTGGTTCCTGTGGGTTCAGGTGGAGCCAATCGGCCTGTTTATCATGAATATCATTACCTCAGGCATGGCCGAGGACAGCTGGCTGCGCGCGCACCTGATCGACAGTGCAGCGCAAATGCGGCTGATGACGATGGGCGTGATCATGATCCTCGTGCTGCGGTTCAGCCCCCGAGGGCTGATACCCGAGAAGTGACAAAGGGCCGCGAACTATTTTGCAGCGGCTGGATCTGAGTTTATTGGAAAAATGAAGAAGGCCGCGCGAAGTGTTTTAGGCAAGGCGCGCGGCCCTGTTGCTCACCGGCCCTTGAAGAGCCCGCCGAGGATGCCGCGCACGATCCGGCGACCGGTCGTGCCTTTGAGTTCCTTCATCACCACATCTGCAATCGCGCCGCCGAAACCGCTGTCGTTGGACGACCCTGTTGTGCGGCGCGTGCTTGTCGTCCCTTTGCCGGAGTAGCGGCGCGCCTGTTTGAAATCCCGCAGTGAAGGTGTATCGGCTTCGGCCATTTTTTCGGCCTTGGCGTCTTCTTCGGCCTTGGCCATTGCGGCCTCCGCTGCGGCGGCGTCGATGGCAGCTTTCTCCGCGCGGGTGCGCAGCATCTCGAAGGCGCTTTCACGGTCCAGCGGGGTGTCATATTTTTCGCCCATCCCCGACGCGGCCATAAGGGCGCTGCGTTGCGCCTCCGAGATCGGGCCCAACTGCGAGAATGGCGGACGGATCAACGTGCGCTCCACGATGCCGGGGACGCCTTTGGGCTGAAGCATCGAGGTGACCGCCTCACCCACGCCCACTTCGCGGATCGCTTCCTCGGTGCTGAAGGCCGGGTTGTCGCGGTAGGTCTGCGCCGCCATCCGCAGCTCTTTCTGGTCCTTCGCGGTGAACGCACGGAGCGCATGTTGGACCCGGTTGCCCAACTGGCCCAAGATGTCTTCCGGCACATCGGCAGGGTTTTGCGTGATGAAATACACTCCGACCCCCTTGGACCGGATGAGCCGTGCGACCTGTTCAACCTTGTCGACCAACGCCTTGGGGGCATCGTCGAAGAGCAAATGCGCCTCGTCGAAGAAGAATACCAGCTTGGGTTTGTCAGCGTCTCCCACTTCGGGCAGTTCCTCGAAGAGCTCGGACAGCAGCCAAAGGAGGAAGGTCGCGTAGAGCTTGGGTGCGGCCATGAGCTTGTCCGAGGCGAGGATATTGATCATGCCTCGGCCCTCCGCGTCCGTCCGCATCAGATCATCGAGCGCCAGCGCCGGCTCCCCGAACAGCATTGTACCGCCCTGATTTTCAAGCACCAGCAGGCTGCGCTGGATCGCGCCCACGGATGCTGTCGAGACGTTGCCATAGCGCAGCGACAGATCTTTTGCGTTCTCCCCGATCCAGACCAGCAGCGCTTGCAGATCCTTGAGATCCAGCAGCGGCATCCCTTCAGTATCGGCCACGCGAAAGGCGATGTTGATGATCCCTTCCTGCGCGTCCGTCAGCCCCAAGAGCTGGCCGAGGAGCAGCGGGCCCATCTCCGAGACGGTGGTGCGCACAGGGTGACCCTGCACGCCGAACATATCCCAGAAGGTCACAGGATAGGCGGCGTATTTGAAATCGCTAAAGCCGATCTTGGCCGCCCGCTCAGTAAAAGGCGCGTGGAGCTTGTGGTTCGGATCACCAGCGACGGCCAGCCCGCTCAGATCGCCCTTCACATCAGACAGAAACACCGGCACGCCCGCATCGGCGAACCCTTCGGCCATAATTTGGAGCGTAACCGTTTTGCCTGTACCCGTCGCACCTGCGACCAATCCGTGACGGTTGGCATATTTGAGCGACAAGAACTGTGGGGTGCCATATTCCGGCCCGCCGCCGCCGATAAAAAGATCCGAACTCACGATCATAGTCTCCTGTTCCAAACCACGCCAAAAGGCGCCACGCGATACCGCGCCCAGCGAGCATACTTACTTAACCTTTCGGCGCCATAGTGAATGTGTCGGTTACCCATATGTCCTATGGCAGCTGACACTTCCTCCCTGTCAGACTGGCCGTGCCTCCGGGTACGGCCTTTTTTTATATAAATGTATGCATTGTTGAGCCGCCCGGGCCCATTTTACCCTATTTACTGTTGACCAGTGGGTCCTCCTTGAATAACGTTTGCTTAATAAGTCGGCACAGTCCGACAGGGAGTTCTGAATATCGGAAAAGAGGGTACATCGTGCCCTCTTTTTTTATGACTTATGATTGGTCCCGGATGCAGTTTATTGGATCTTTGCAGTGCTCTGCCTGCCGTTCATCTGCCTACCACACCATTCAGCAAAAAAGCGCCGTGTGCTGCAAAATCATCCGCTCTACTGCCCTGACATCTCTCACGGAGAATGTTAGAAGGCGACAACTGCAATCAACTTCGGATTTCAAATGACAAATTATCTAACCGCTCTGCCCCTGTGTGCCGCGCTCGCCATTTTTGCACCTTTGGCGGCGTTTTCACAGACCGCAACGCCCGAGACCACTGAAGAAACAGCACCTGCCCCCGCAGATGCCGCACCTTCATCCGCAGAAACTTCCACAGAGAGCCTGCTGAGCCTCGGTGAGGATGTGAATGAGGTCGGACAGCCCTACACGCGCGACGTGAATGAGGCGTGGGAAATGCGCTGCATACGCGCCGAGGAAGGCGAGGAGCCGTGCCAGATGTACCAGATGATGGACGATGGGCAGGGCGCCCCCGTTGCAGAGATCTCTTTGTTCCGCCTACCCGAAGGTGGCCAGGCGGTCGCCGGAGCAACGATCATCGTTCCCCTCGAGACATCGCTGACAGCACAGCTGACCATCTCGATCGATGGCGATAAGGCGCGCCGATATCCTTTTGCGTTCTGCAATCCGGTAGGCTGTTACGTCCGTCTCGGTCTGACCGCCGCGGATGTGGCCTCGTTCAAGCGCGGCAACGAGGCGGTGATAACGATCGTCCCTGCCCGTGCTCCGGATCAACAGGTTGCCCTGCCGCTGTCACTCAAGGGCTTTACCGCGTCTTTTGATGCAGTATCCATTTTGGATCAGTAACGCCCTACAGAATATTGATGTAGAAGCATAATCCGCCCCTATACGGGGCGGATTTCTTACATTCAGACACGGTTTAGATCTTGCGCAGGGCGATCACGGCATTCATGCCGCCAAAAGCGAACGCATTGCTGAGCGCAACCGTCACGTTGGCATCGCGCGCAACATTTGGCACCACATCCAGCGCGCAATCCGGATCGGGCTGCTCGTAGCCTATAGTCGGTGCGATCACGCCGTCGCGCAGCGCCATAATACAGGCCAGCAGCTCCACAGCGCCCGTGCCACCGATGAGATGCCCATGCATCGATTTGGTCGAGCTGATCATCAAACGCTCTGCATGGGCACCAAACACGTCCGCCACGGCAGCACATTCGGTCTTGTCATTCGCCGCTGTCCCGGTGCCATGTGCGTTAATATAGCCCACATCCGCTGAGTCGAGCCGCGCATCCGCCAGCGCACCGGCCATGGCCCGTGCTGCCCCCTCCCGCGACGGCATCACGATGTCGGAGGCATCAGATGACATGGCAAAGCCTGCCACTTCGCACAGGATCTCGGCGCCGCGCGCGCGCGCGTGCTCGTACTCTTCGAAAACGAAGATCCCTGCCCCCTCGCCCTGCACCATCCCGTCGCGGTTGGCCGAGAACGGGCGGCAGGCATCGCGGGACATCACACGCAGCCCCTCCCATGCCTTCACGCCACCAAAGCACAGCATCGACTCGGATCCGCCGGTAACCATCGCAGGCGCCATGCCGGAACGGATCATCATCGCGGCCTGCGCCATTGCATGGTTCGACGAAGCGCAAGCGGAAGAAACGCTGTAGGACGGCCCCTTGAGATTCCACTCCATGCTCACATGAGCGGCAGCCGCATTGTTCATCAGCCGGGGCACCACGAACGGATGCACACGGTTTTTACCCTCGGCGTAGACGGCGCGGTAGTTGTCGTCCCACGTACTGACGCCGCCCCCCGCAGTACCAAGAACCACGCCCGCGCGCGCGGCAAGCTTGCCCTCAAAAGTCAGCCCAGATTGCGCGATCGCTTCGCGTGCCGCCACGAGCGTGAACTGGGTAAACCTGTCGTAGAGCGTGATCTGTTGGCGGGTAAAGCGTCCCTCCGCCTCAAATCCTTTGACTTGCCCCCCGATACGGATTTGGAGACGGTCCACATCGCGGATCTCGAGCGGTCCGATCCCACAAAACCCATCGCGCATCGCCGCACAGGTCTCGGCAACGCTGTGCCCTAAGGGATTGACCGTGCCCGCACCTGTAATGACGACACGCTTCATGCAGGGGCTTGCTGCACGCGCAGACGCTCGATCCCGTCGATGATGCTGGCCACGGAGGTGATATCGAAGTCGGACTCCTGGGGAGCGTTGGCATTGAACGGCACGGTGATATCGAAGGCTTCTTCGATGGCGAAAATGCTCTCGACCACGCCCATGCTGTCGATGCCGAGGCTCTCGAGCGTGCTGTCCAGCGTCACATCCTGCGGATCGAGCAATGCCTGCTCGGCGATAATCGCGATGACCTGATCTTTGACGCTCATGGGGGTGTTCCTCGTCGTTGCCCGTATAGTGGGCATTTAGGCATCCTTGTCGCTGTTGAAAACCGCCTTTTTCAATTCAGCGACCTCACGCATCAGACGCGGCAGGCGGCGCAGAGCTTTATATCCCTCGACCTGCTTGTCCATCTGCGTAGCGGGGTAGCCCAGCATGGTTCGGCCTGCCGGAACATTGGACATCAGTTTCGTGCCGCCGCCCGCAATGACCCCGTCGCCCACGAAGATATTATCGTTAACACCGCATTGGCCCGCCAGCACCACATTGTCGCCTATTGTGGCTGACCCCGCGATGCCCACTTGCCCGCAAATAAGGCTGTTGCGCCCGATCACCACATTATGGCCCAGATGCACCTGATTATCGAGCTTGGTGCCGTCGCCGATCACAGTATTGCGGATGGTACCGCAATCGATCGTCGCTCCCATGCCGATCTCTACATCATCGCCGATGGTGACAGAGCCAAGCGAGTGGATCCGGGTCCATTCCTGCGCCTTTGCGTCACCCTGATCACCGAGGGTCTTGCGCACGCTCTCGACACTGGACGGCTCAGCGGTGACAAACGAAAAGCCGTCCCCACCGATCCGCGCACCAGGCTGCGCAATGAACCTTACGCCGATGGTGACGCGCGCACCGATACTGACGGCCTCACGAAGATAAGCTCCCTCGCCCAACGTCACGTTCCAGCCAATGAAGCACTGGGGGCCAATCACGCTGCCTGCACCGATCCGCGCACCTTTTGAAATCACGGCAAGTGGCCCCACACTCACGTCATCCGCAAGCACTGCGTCGGGATCGACAAACGCGCTGGGATGGATACCGGAAGCAAAACCCTGCCCCGCATCCAACAGCTTCGTCAGCCCTGACATCGCATAACGCGGTCGCGGTGCGATGATGGCGGCCTCGAGCCCCAGCGCCTCCCAATCAGCCCCGTCCCACAGCATGGCGACGCGGGCACTGCCCTGCGCCAGGGTGCCTGCGTATTTAGGGTTCATCGCGAGCGCGAGATCGTCGGGCCCCGCCATCGCAGGCTCCGCCGCGCGGACAATCAGAATATCCGTAGCGCCATAGGCTTTCGCTCCGAGGGCTGCAGCAATCTGTTCAACCGTATGGCTCATGTTACGCGCTCCCCTGCAGGTCTGCGCGCAGAACTATCCCTGAACGCGGCTGAGTTCCACCCCTGCCTTTTGCAGAGCATCCCAGATCTTGGCATCACGACCATAGATATCATTGCGGAAATTCAGGTTGCCACGCGCGTCCGTATAGGCGGTGCGGTAAATGATATGCACCGGTACAGGCTCATTGAGGTTCACGCGGGTTTCGCGGCCAGTGCGCAGCTGCGCTTTGAAAAAGCCCATGGGATCGGCCTCCTGCCGGGCCAGCAGCGCCTCGGCAAAATCGAAGGGGTCATTCAGGCGGACGCAGCCGTGGCTGTAGGCGCGCACTTCCCGGCTGAACAAGGATTTCGCGGGCGTATCATGCAAGTAAATGTTGTACTTGTTCGGGAACATGAACTTGACCAATCCCAGCGCGTTGGAGTTGCTGGGCGGTTGACGCATCGAATACGGGAAGTTGCGCGCGGTGAACCGGGCAAAACTCTGGTTGCGGCTCACGACACGGCCCCGGCTGTCGGTGATTTCGATATGGCGCACTGCGTTGGGATTGTTGCGCAGCGCGGGCAGATACTCGCCCACCACGATGGAGCGCGGCACGTACCAACTTGGGTTGATCACCATGTGATCCATCTCGTCTGAGAACTCGGGTGTCTCGCGGTCTCCCGAATTTGCGCCCACTACCGAGCGCGTCTCGAAGGTTACGCGTCCGTCGTCGACGATCTTTGCAGTAAAGTCAGGAATATTTACCAGAATATGGCGATAGCCGCGCTTTTTATTGAGCCAGCGTTCCCGCTCCAGCGAGACGATAATGGATTTCAAACGCGCCTCGATACTCGTATTCAGCGCCGTGATGGTGCTCGCACCGGCAACGCCGTCTGCCTCGAGCCCATGCGCCCGCTGGAACGCCTCGACTGCGCTGCGCATTGCTGCATCGTATGTTTTCGCGTTCGAGCGCTCGAGATAGCCCATCGCCATCAGCCGGTTGCGCAGTGCCACAACCGCAGGGCCGGTTTCGCCGGGCTCAAGTGAGGCCGCGTTTACCGTGGGACCCCATCCACCGCGCGTGGACTGCTCCTGCAAAATCATTTTTTGCGTCATCAAAGCGCTGTATTCGAGGGTCCGCGGGGCAAGACCGCGCAGATAAGCCGCAGGCTGCGCCGCCAGAAAGCCCGAAATCAGCGTGGCCCTGTCGGTATACTCGACCTCCCGCTTGATCTGGCTGACGACTTCACCCGGGATCAGCGCGCCACTCTGGATATCACGGGCATATTGCAGGAACATCCGCGTCATCTCGACTTCGATCATCCCCAGATCGCGGGCGGAGCGCGCATTTTGCATCTGCCGTTCGAGCGCGTCGGCATCATAGCGCGAAACGGGCAAGCCATGATCGCCGGCCCGGCGCAACGCGTCCAGCAGGGCGGCCCGGCGGGCGAGCTGGATCTCTCCGGGTCCGGTCCAGACCCCGACAAAGTCCTGCGCGCGATAAAACTTGGCGATGTCCGCGTCGCGCGCCCCTGTCTCGGCTACAGCCTGCTTGAAGGCAGTCACCTGCGCCGCCGCCCGCTCGGGCGTAGACAAGAAAAACGCACCCAACATAAGCGCAAGAGCAACCGATTTAGGCGCGTTTAAGGCAGACAGCTTTGACAACATTAAATATTCCCTGAAATTCTTCGAACGTCTATCCGATTATTCATTGTACACAAAGACCAAGTCCATTCACAAAACCTTCAGCGAAACAATTTGGGACCCAGATGATGCCCAAAAGGCACCGCATCCCCCACCCAACCCCGACGTCTCCAAACCATGCGCAAGAACTTGCCGAAAATTTATCAGGTAATCTAACTCACGCATTCACTCCTTGGTTCCCATTTTGCTCTATGCAATAGATATGAGGCATCTGGGGAGATGATAAAAAAACGTTGGTGTAACATCACTGGCATATTGGCAGCCTCCACGGGCATGCTCACCACTTGGGCAAGAAACGGGACACAAACTATGACAGTCAGAAATACAACGGGCATGAGCCGTCGTGGCCTTTTGGGCGCGTTTGCGGCAACAGCAGTTACAGCTGCTCCTACGTTTGCGAACGCTGCGGGTTTCCTGCGCGGTGGCGGCGATATACGCCGGATCAAAATGTACTCGGGCCGTACCGGCGAGCGGATCGACATGATTTACTGGATCGAGGGAAAATACATCAAGGACGCGGTGCAAGAAGTGAACCATTTCATGCGAGATTGGCGCACGAATGATGCCGTCAACATGGATCTGCGCACTGTCGACATTATGGCAGCCGCACATAACCTGCTGGATTCAGACGAGCCCTACATGCTTCTGTCCGGCTACCGGAGTCCAAAGACGAATGCGATGCTCCGGTCGCGCTCGGGCGGCGTTGCAAAGAACTCCTTGCATATGCGCGGTCAAGCCGCCGACCTGCGCCTGAACTCCCGTTCGGTTCATCAGGTCGCAAGAGCGGCTGCTGTTTGCCGTGGCGGTGGTGTAGGCAGATATTCCGGCTCGAACTTTGTCCACATGGATTGCGGAACCGTGCGCACTTGGGGCGGCTGAACTTCGCAGATCAGACCCTTTCCCTAAAAAAATATTTCAAAAGACGCCCTCAGGGGCGTTTTTTTGTGCTCAGATTTTTGGCACCCGCTGGTAGTCGTATCGTGACGAAGGCGGGTATCACCACAAAAAAAAGGCCCTCCGGTCGATAAACCGGAAGGCCGAGCCAACCATCGCTAAATCCAAGCCCGCCTAAGCGAGATGGGTGCGGAAATGTGCCAATGTACGCTCCCACGACAACTCAGCCATGGCTTCGTCGTACCTTGGCGTGCTGTCGTTGTGAAACCCGTGATTGGCACCCTCGTAGATAAACGCCTCATAGGCTTTCCCGTTGGCTTGCAATGCAGCTTCATACTCCGGCCAGCCCGCATTTACACGCTCGTCAAGCTCCGCGTAATGCAGTAGCAGCGGCGCCTGAATTTTCGGCACATCCTCCGCAGCCGCCTGACGTCCATAGTAAGGCACGGACGCCTTGAGCTCGGGATAGGCGACCGCCGCCGCGTTGGCCACGCCACCACCGTAGCAAAAGCCGGTGATGCCTACATTGCCGGTAGATCCCTCATGCGCCATCATGAATTCCACGGCGGCAAAAAAATCGTTCATCAGCTTTTCGGGATCCACGCTACTTTGCAGCGTCCGACCCTCCGCATCGTTGCCGGGATAACCACCAACGGACGTAAGGCCATCGGGTGCCAGCGCCATGAAGCCAGCCTTTGCCAGCCGCCGTGCCACATCCTCGATATAGGGATTGAGCCCGCGATTCTCATGCACGACGACGACTGCGGGTAGTTTTCCCTCGACCCCCGCAGGGCGCACCAGATAGCCGCGCACTTCGCCGTGACCGTTGGGCGACGGGTACATGATGTACTCGGGCAAAATTTCAGGATCGTTGAACGAGACCTGCTCGGCCAGCGCATAGTTGGGTGCCATAAGACCCAAAATCGTGGTCGCGGTCATGCCCGCGACAGCAAATTTCGCCGCACCATCCAAAAACTGCCGTTTGGTAATCATACCATGGGCGTAAAAATCGTAGAGCTCCAATAGCTTGGGGTCGAAGTCTTTTGCTGTCAGGCGTACCATCTACATCTTCCCCTTCGAGAATAACCAGGTGCCAATGACGGGGCATTCGCAGAGCAATGCAATATCAACACCCCAAAAACCGCCGCGTTCAGCTGAGCCGCATCAACAAGCCCGCCATGAGGCGCGCGCGCTCGGTGAGGCTGTCGATCCTGATGTGTTCGGTCAGCGTGTGCAGTCCTGCGCCCCGCACCCCAAGCGAATCCAGCGTGGGAATGCCCATGGCGCCGGTGAAATTACCATCTGAACCCCCGCCCTGGCTCCGGCCCTCGAGTGTGAAACCCAACTCCTTCGCGATTTCCTTGGCGATTTCGAATATCTTGAGAGTTCCCGGCGTATCGGGCTGCCAAACGGGGCGCGTCACCCCACGGGTAACCTGAAATTCGACACCGTTTTGCGTGCCTTGAAGGGCCAGCATGCGTTTCACTCCGTCGTCGAGGTCTTCTTGCTTTTTCGCCATGCTGAGCGCCTGTGCATCGCAGGACGAAGATACACAGTTCACCCATTGGCCCGCATGGATTACGCCGACACTGAACGTACAATCAGGGCCGGTCATATCCTCGATCTCGACGATCCTGCGTGCCATGGCCGCAATGGCCGATTTCCCATCCGACAGGCGCGCACCCGCGTGGCTTGGCTGTCCCACGGTGCGCATCTCGAAGCGCGCGATGGCATAGCGCCCGATCGTGACACCGCCATCGTCATGGCCGGGCTCCGGCACCAGCACATATGCGTTGCGTGCGGCCTCCGCCTCGATCAGCCCGCGTGTGCTGGGCGTGCCCACCTCCTCGTCTGGGGTGAACAGCACTGTCACCGGCAGTGGCGTCTGAAGCCCCGCACGGATCAGTTGGCGGACGGCCTCGAGGCTCGTGTAATTGCCGCCCTTCATATCCATCAGGCCCGGCCCATAGCAGATATCGCCGTCGCGCTTGAAGGGCAGCACGTCGAGCGTGCCGATGGGATGAACGGTGTCCATGTGCCCCGCGATCAGGATGCCCGGCTTGCGGTCCATATCGGGATGCGGGAATTTCGCGCGGACCGATCCGCCAAAGCCCATGCGCCCCGGGATCCGTTCCACATGCGCGCCCAGTGCTGCCATATCGTAGGCTGCAATATCCATCATCCGGTTGACCGCCGCCGCATCATAGGTGGGGCTTTCACACTCGATCCAAGGCTTCAAGCCCGCCAGCATCTCGTCCGTGTCGAAGGGCAACTCAAGGGGGTTCATATAAGTATCCTTTCAGGCGGTCAGGCGGCGCTCGGCGATGCGTGCCATGATGGAGGCACCTACCGGCAGAATTTCGGGATTGAGGAAAAAGCTCGGATTGTGCAGGCCCGTGGTGCCTGAATGGCCCACACGGCAATAGGCTCCCGGCACGACCTTGAGCATATCCGCGAAATCTTCCGATCCCGTTGCGGGCTCCTGCGTGCCGCTGATATTCTCCTTGCCCACGATGTCTTCTGCCGCTTCAAGATAAGCGTCTGACAGGTCGGCATCATTCATCAGTACATCGAAAATGTTGCGCAGATCGATATGGATCTCGACACCATAGGCCTTGGCAAAGCCCTCGCAAAGCTCGCGCATGCGGCTGTGCGCCAGATCGCAAACTTCGTCTTTGAAGTAGCGGATCGTGCCCGCCAGCGTCGCGGTATCGGGTACCACGTTATAGGCGGAGCCGGAGTGCAACTGCGTCACCGAGAGCACACAGGTGTCGAGCGGGGCCACGTTGCGCGAAAGGATCGTTTGCAAGCTGCCGACCAGCGCAGAGGCGATCACCAGCGGGTCGCGCGATTGATGCGGCATGGCCGCATGGCTGCCCTTGCCCTGAATGGTGATATCGAAAAACGACGCCCCTGCCATCGCGGCACCTTTGCAGATCCCTACCGTGCCCGGCTTGCCGTTGGGCGAATTGTGCATGCCGTAGATCTCGTCACAGGGGAAGCGGTCGAACAGACCGTCGGCCAGCATCCCGCGCGCACCGCCAAGGCCCTCCTCCGCAGGCTGGAAGATCACGACCGCCGTGCCCGCGAAATCGCGGGTCTGCGCCAGATGCTTGGCCGCACCCAGCAGCATGGTGGTGTGGCTGTCGTGGCCGCAAGCGTGCATGATGCCCGGTGTTTTTGAGGAATACGGCAGATTGGTCCGCTCGTCGATCGGCAGCGCGTCCATATCCGCGCGCAGCCCGATCCGCCGCGTGCCCTCCCGGCTCCCCTTGATGAGGCCGACCACACCGGTCCCTGCGATGCCAGTATGTACCTCGTCTACGCCGTATTCCTTGAGCTTTTGCGCCACGATCCCGGCCGTACGGTGCTCATTGAACCCGATTTCCGGATGCGCGTGCAGATCTTTGAAAATCGCAGTCAGCTCGTCTGTGCTTTGTGCGATGATGGGCAGGATACTCATGTCTATGCCTCTCCGGTATTACTCTGCCGCGTCCGAGAACGGGCGGAAATTTGCGAAATCCCAATGCCGACCGGGGGCCGCCTTGATCAATGCCTTGGTATAGTCCTGTTGCGGTGATCCCAGCACCTGTGCGGCGGGTCCGTATTCCACCACACGGCCGTGCTGCATCACCAGAACGTCATCGCAAATCTGCGCCGCGACCCCCAGATCGTGTGTGATGAACAGGATGCCAAGGCCCAGCCGTTCCTGCAGTTCGGCCAGCAGATCGAGGACCTGCGCCTGGACAGACACATCGAGCGCCGAGACCGCCTCGTCCGCCACCAGTACATCTGGATCCATCGCCAGCGCACGTGCGATCGCGATACGCTGGCGCTGGCCACCCGAGAACTGGTGCGGAAAGCGGTCGACGGCGCTGGCAGGCAGGCCCACGAGTTCAAGCAGTTCACGCGCGCGGGCCATAGCCTTATCGCGCGACACCCCGAAATTCAGCGGCCCCTCGATGATGGACTGCCCCACCTCGATGCGCGGATTGAGCGACCGCATGGGATCCTGAAATACGATCTGGATGTTCTTCCGCTGAGGCTTGAGCTCCTTTTGCGACATCGTGGCGATATCCGTGCCGCCCACCATGATGGTGCCTGACGTGGGATCGATGAGCCGCATGATGCAGCGCGCAACTGTCGTCTTGCCAGAGCCGCTTTCGCCCACGATGCCAAGTGTGCGGCCCTTCGTGATGCTGATGCTCACATCCTGCGCGGCCTTCACTTCGCGGCCCTTACCGAAAAAACCGCCGCCTCCGTAGGTTTTACACAGGTCATTGGTCGACAACACAACATTGTCCGATTGCGCGGCCCGCGCCATGCGTGGCACGTGGCTCGGTACCGCGCGGAGCAGCGCACGCGTGTAATCGGTACGCGGATGGCGCAGCAGTGCGTCCACGCTTTGCGTCTCCATCACTTCGCCCAGCTTGAGCACGGTGACATCGTCGGCGATTTCGCTGACCACCCCCATATCGTGGGTGATGAACAGCACCGCCGCCCCCTGATCCTCGCGCAACTCGCGGATGAGGCTCAGGATCTGCGCCTGCGTGGTCACATCAAGGGCGGTCGTCGGCTCGTCCGCGATCAGCAGTTGCGGGCGCATCACCAGCGCCATCGCGATCATGATCCGCTGTCGCTGCCCCCCCGACAGCTGGTGCGGGAAGCTTTCGTACATCTTGTCAACATCGGGCAGATGCACCGCTTCCATCATCTCCTTGACGCGGGTGCGCCTGCGCGATTGCGAAAGATCTGAGTGGAACTCCAACACTTCCTCGATCTGCTGGCCCACGCGCGCAACGGGGTTGAGCGCCGTCATCGGCTCCTGAAAGATCATCGACATCGAGACAGCGCGAAGGCTGCGCATCCGCGCGGCATCGGCCTCCAGCAGGTTCTCGCCCTTGAGCTTGATCGAGCCCGCGATGGGTTTGAGCACAGAGGGCAACAGACCCATTGTGGCAAGCGCCGACAGGGATTTGCCCGAGCCGCTCTCGCCCACCAGACACATGGTCTGTCCGGGCTCGATGCTCAGATCGAGGCCCTTGACCACCTGCTTGTCCTCATCGCCATTCAGGGCAATCCGAAGGTTCTTGATTTCAAGCAGGCTCATCTCTCGATCCCCCGTTTTGCCATGCGGGGATCGAGCGCGTCACGCACCGCGTCCCCCAGAAGGTTGATGGACAGGATCGCAACGGAGACGACCAGACCGGGCCAAAGCACGATGCCGGGGTTGATCTGGAAGTAGATCCGCCCTTCGGCCATGATGTTGCCCCAGCTCGGGGTCTCCGGGTTGATGCCCGCGCCCAGAAACGACAGGATCGCTTCGGTCAGGATCGCGCTGGCGCAGATGTACGTGCCCTGAATGATCAGCGGCGCAACCGTGTTGGGGACCAGATGGCGCCGCATGATGAGCCAGGTCGGCGTGCCTGCGGCAATCGCGGCTTCCACATAAGGCTCCTCGCGCGCCGACAGCACCAGCGAGCGCACGAGCCGGACGACGCGCGGCACTTCGGGAATGGTGATCGCCACCAGCACGGTCCAGAGGCTCGCGCCCCAAAGCGAGACGATCGCGATGGCCAGCAGGATGCTCGGGATCGCCATAAGGCCATCGACGGCCCGCATCAGCACCGCGTCGACCCAGCGGATATAGCCCGCGAGCAGACCGAACAGCAGCCCAAGCGCCACGGCAAAAATCGCAGCCGCGACCCCCACCACCAGAGAGATCCGTCCGCCGTAGATGATGCGGGAGAAAAGATCCCGCCCGAAGGCATCGGTGCCAAGCCAGAATTCATCTGTCGGTGGCTTGAGCCGCACTGAGGGCGACAGGCGCACCGGATCGTGTGGTACGACCCACGGCGCGAAAATCGCGGAAAGAACCACGATCACGAGGATCAACGAGGCGATCATCACGAGCGGGCTGGAAAAGACGATCTCGCGGGTGCGCATGAGCGCGGAGATGCGGTCAGGCGGGGCGATGGAGGCGGTTTGATCGGTCATGCGTAACGGATCCTTGGGTCAAGCAGTACGTAGGCGATATCGATCAACAGGTTGATCACGACATAGATCAGCGAGGCGAGCAGGATGACGGCCTGGATGACCGGATAATCCCGGCTCAGCACCGCATCGACGGTAAGGCGCCCCAGACCGGGCAGGTTGAACACACTCTCCGTCACCACGACGCCCGAGATGATAAGCGCAAAACCGATGCCGATCACGGTGATGATAGGAACGGAGCAGTTGCGCAGCGCGTGGTGCATCAGCACCCGCGTTTCCGGCAGGCCCTTGGCCCGCGCGGTGCGCACGTAGTCATCGCCGAGGATCTCAAGCATGGAGGTCCGCGTGATCCGCGCGATGAGCGCGATGTAGAGCAGTGTAAGGGTGAAGGTCGGCAGTGCGATGCGGTGGAAGAAGTCCCCCACACCGTCACCGATGGGCCTGAACCCCTGGACCGGGAACCAGCCCAGCTGCATCGAGAAAAGCGAGATCATCAGATAGCCTATCACGAACACCGGCACCGAAAAGCCCAGCACGGACAACAACATCACGAAGCGGTCGATCAGCGTGCCCTGCTTCCAGGCCGCGATCACGCCCAGCGGGACCGCGATCAGAACCGACAGGATGATGGTGGTCAGCGCGAGGCTGATCGTGGGTTCCATACGGTCAGCGATCAGCTCGATCACCGGTTTGCCCGACAGGATTGACGTGCCAAAATCGCCGCGGAGCAGTTGGCTGATCCAGTTGAAAAATTGCACCGCCAGCGGATCGTTGAGGCCCAGCGACGTGCGGATCGCCTCGAGCTGTTCGGGCGTGGCGGTATCGCCCGCGATGATCGCGGCAGGATCTCCCGGCGTCAGGCGCAGCAGGAGGAAAACGAACAATGCGACAAATCCCATCACGGGGATCGCGGCAAGGACACGCTTGAGGATATAGACGTACATCGGGCGGACCTCTCGGGGGGGGGTAAAACGAAGGGAGGATGGCCCCGCACACGAATGCGCGGGGCCGGACTTCAGATCATTCTTTGCTGATGTTCCAGAAGAATGGTGCAGGTCCATCCAGCACGCCGCTCAGCGAGTTAGACCATGCGGTAGGTACAAAGTACTGACCGATGGGCGCATACATGCCTTCCTCGAAAGCGATCGTCTGGATTTGTTCAGCAAGTGCTTTTTGCTCGTCCAGAGACTGCGAAGTTGCGTAGGCCGTGCGCAGTTCCTCGATCTGTGGCACATCGGGCCAGCCAAACCAGCCGCCGTCTTTACCCTTGCCGTTGACCATGTTGTTGACCAGAGGGTTGAACACGTCGGCACCCACCCAGTTGGTCACAAACATATGCCAGCCACCGTCAGCGATGGAGGCCTGGCTTGCGCGTTTGCCCACGAGCGTCTGCCAGTCCATAGCTTGCAGATCTACGACGAAGCCCGCATCGCGCATGGCTTGTGCCACCACGACCGGCTGCGAGCGCAGCGATGCCACGTCTGTCGGGTGCATGATCACGATCGGCGTGCCGTCATAGCCTGCTTCGGCCAGAAGTGCTTTGGCCTTCTCGATCCCGTTGCCTGCTGTCAGCGTCTCCGAGCCCACATTCGTGGCCAGCGGTGTATCGCAGACAAACATGGCTCCGCAGATGTTATAGAGCTCAGGTGTACCCACGAGTGCATCCAGAACGTCCTTTTGGTTGACCGATGCGATGGCCGCATTGCGGATCCGCGGGTCATCCATGGGCGCGTTCAGCGTGTTGGGCCGCATAATCGTCTGGAAACCCAAAGCGTTCAGGTTTTTGACTGTCAGATCGGGGTTCGCGCTCAAAATCGGCAACAAATCGGCCGGCGGCTGCTCCCAATAATCGATCTCGCCCGCCAGAAGCGCGTTCAGCGCGGTCTGATCATCGGCCATCACGACCCATTCGACACGGTCCATGTTCGCCACCTTACCGCCGGCGGCGGCACTCGCGGCTTCGCTGCGCGGCACATAATCGGTGTTCTTTTCGTAAACCGCACGCACGCCCGGCTGGAATTCCGCATCGCTCCATTTGAACGGACCGGATCCGATCTGCTCGGGGATTGGCTCAGTCGAGGGTGTCTCGGCAAGCCGCTTTGGCATGATGAACGGCACGTTCGACGAGGGCTTTGCCAGACTGTCGATCACAAGGCCGTAAGGCTGCTTGAGGTTGATGACGAACTCATTGGGCGTTGCACCCTGCGCCATGCTGTCGACGAACGACATCAGGACCTGGCCCATGCCGTCTCGCGTGCCCCAGCGGGCAATGGAAGCGGCGACATCTTCGCCCGTCACAGGCGCGCCATCGTGGAACATAAGCCCCTCGCGCAGCGTGAAGGTATAGACCAGACCATCGTCCGAGACGGTATGGCTGTCGACCATCTGCGGCTGTGGCACCAGATCGGCATCAAGCGCGTAGAGTGTGTCGAAAATCATATAGCCGTGGTTGCGGCTCATGTAGGCGGTCGTCAGGATCGGATCGAGCACCCGCAGGTCGGAGTGCATGACCACACGCAGCGTCTGCTGCGCCTCGGCTGCAGTAGACATCAGGGCGAAGCCCGCCATCGTGACGCCGAAGAGCGTGCTGCGCAAAGCGTTGCGCAATCCGGTCGACGTCGATTTCAAACTAGTCGTAAAATTCATCGGTAACTCCCATGTGTTGATAGAAATGCGCCGGGCTGAACTACCCTTTTTTGCGCAGCTTTAGTGGATCGTCTCGGGCCTCCTTTCGTCAGGTTGCACAGCAGCGAAGGGGCGGCCCATCGGCTCGAGCCGGATCCCCTCCGCAAGATTAGTGAAAGGCAGGCTCGCCGGGCTGACAGGCATCGGCCCCGGCGCCGTGCATGTCAGGATCGTCTCTGCGATGGGGTCGAAATCTGCCCGGAAATGCACGGAACTTTTATTCACGAGGATCGCCTGTGCCTCGGGCTCGATACCTACGAAGCGGTACATTTCGCGGTCGGCCATTTGTGCCTTGGCACTGGTCACGACGACCCGTACGTCGCCGATCCGCAAACAGGCGCTTGGCCCCATGTCCAGAGGTGCACCCCCGAAATAGGGGCCGCTTGCGATCAGTTTGCCGTCCGAGAGCATCTCGACGGTAAAGCGCCCCTCGAAAGGAGCGTCTCCCGCGATGTTGGAAAAGCCGCCCAAAGCGATGTCGATCTGGGCACCGACACCCGCCGCATGCGCGAGCCGCGCCGCTTCCGGGTCGACCATATTGCCAAGCGCCGCGCGTGTAGCGCCTTGCAGAACAAGCGCGCGCAACATGCCGGTTGTGTTAGAGTCTCCGCCCGCGCCGGGATTGTCCTGCGTGTCCGCAAGGATGACCGGACGGGAGGCCGTTTGCGCGATCCGCATGGCCTCGATCACGGCTGCATCGGGGTCATAGGTCTTTCCCGCCAGCAACGGCTCTGCGTCGAGCACGAAACGCTCTATCTCATCTGCCGCTGCATCTGCCGCATCTTGTGTTTCGCCGTAGGTGATCACGGTCGGCCCGCAGCCGGGAAAATCCGCTGCGGGAAAGCCGAAAAAGAACGACGTGCTGGCAACAGGACCGGTTTCCAGCGCACTGACCAATTCGTAAATCCGCTGACCCGGCTGCGCGCGCGTGCTTTGCCATGCGATGGGCACCAGAAACGGCAGGCGGCGGAATGATTCGGCAAAGGGCGCGCCCCGCGCCATCACAGTGGCAAGCTGTTCGGCAGCGCGGTGGCCCGTCTCAGCCATATCTACGTGAGGATAGGTCCGGAACCCGACGAGCGCATCCGCTGCATCAACCATACCCTGCGTGATGTTTCCGTGCAGATCGAGAGCCGCCACGACGGGCACGTTCGGCCCGACGGCCGCGCGCACGCGCCGCAACAGATCGCCTTCGCCGTCGTCCACGCCCTCGGCGACCATCGCGCCATGCAGATCGAGAAAGACGCCATCGAGAGGTCCAGCAGCGACAATGCCTGAAATAATTTCGTCAGTGATGCTTTTATAGGCATCTTCGCACACATGCGCCGAGGGAATGGCCCCTGCCCAGAGGATCGGGACCATATCCCACCCCTGCGATTCGCCAAAAGTGACCGCGCCGCTGATGCCCAGATTGATGCCACGGCACTGCGCCAACATCGACGGGCCTCGTACGAAAGGCATATAGCCGCCGCCCTGAACGAAATCATCCATCAGCGCCCGTGTGGGAGCAAAGGTGTTTGTTTCGTGCAAAAAACCGGCCAGCGCTACACGCTTGGGCATCCCGTTACTCCAACTTGGTTGTCATGAGGCCCCAAATACCGGACCTTCGTCCATCTCAGCAAAGTATTGCAATGCAATATAAGTACATCGTATAGAAAGCGTAGAGCCGAGGTTGACCCAAAGTCAATGGGCGCCGAAAAATGGGGCGAGCCATGTCGAGAAACACCACACGCGCGGAACCCGGCAGACGCGATCTGACCGCAGAGGACCGTGCGGGATCGCTTTTTGTGCAATCGGTGGAAAAGGCGATGGCCGTACTCTCCGCATTTCATCATGCCGAAGGCCCCCTCACCCTTTCGGACATCGCGGCGCGCGCGCAGCTCGACCGGAGCGCTGCGCAACGCATGGTACACACGCTGCGCGCCCTGAGCTATGTCGAACGCGATGCAGACGGGCATGGCTACGTCCCCGGCGTGCGGATCATGGACCATACCCTCGATTATCTGCGTCTCAATCCGCTGGTGCGGCAGGCAACACCGGTGTTGCAGGAACTGCGCGAGAGCGTACGCGAGCGGGTGGACCTGTCGCTGCTCGATGATCTCCGCGTGGTCTATGCCGTGCGGATGCAAACCAAGCGCCAGACCTTCAACGCAACTATCGTGGGCCACAGCGTTCCTACATTTTGCAGCTCAGGTGGCTGGGCCATGCTGGCCCGGATGACAGAAGCGCAGGCCCGCGACATCGTCGAACGCTCGGACCGCCGACCGTTCACACCCCATACGCTCACGGATGTCGACGAGATTATGGAGCATGTGGCACAGACGCGCGAGCAAGGCTACGCTTTGGCGATCAGCCAGATCCTGTCCGGCGAGATCGCAATAGGCTTCGCCGTTCTCGACAGCAGTGGCTGCCCGGTGGCAAGCATCCACATCGCCGGATCACTGGCGGAATGGACACCGGAAGATTACGCAGCCCGCATGGCGCCGATGGGCGAGCAGGCAGCGCGGGCGCTCAGCAAGTACTGATTTTCGATCAATTTGGAGAAAAAGCATGGACGCCCTCACTTTAAGTGGCCTTACTGCACCAGCCAGCATTTCGATCGACACATGGGGCATGGCGCATATCCGCGCTCAAAATACCCACGATGCTTTTTTCGTCCAAGGCCTCAATGCCGCCCGTGATAGGCTTTGGCAGATCGATCTTTGGCGCAAACGCGGGCTTGGGCTGCTGGCTGCCGATTTCGGCCCGGGCTATCTGATGCAGGATCGCGCCGCACGGCTCTTTTTGTACCGCGGCGACATGGCCCCCGAATGGGCCGCCTACGGCGAGGATGCGGCGGACATCTGTGCCGCCTTTGCCGCCGGGATTAACGCAGGCGTCGATCTGGTGCGCGCGGGTAGCTGGCCGATGCCGCCCGAGTTTGCAACTCTCGGCACTATGCCCAGCCACTGGGCGCCAGAGGATGTCGTGCGCATACGCACGCACTGCCTGTCGCGCAACGCAGGCTCGGAACTCGCGCGCGCGAAGGTGCACGCTCTGGCGGATCCTGAGGTCGATCTGCTGCGTGTGCCCCTCTCGCCGCCGGTCCCAAACACCGAATGGGCCAATACCAGCACCACGCAGCTTCCACCGGACGCGCTTGCGGTCTATGAGCTTGCGACCGCGCCCGTGACCTTCGATCACGCCCGCCTCGCCGCGACCCTTGAGGACGCGCCTCTCTGGAGCAAAGTGGCCGCCGACAAGTCGGTCCACCGTCATGCGCCCTCGATGGAGGGGTCTAACAACTGGGCGATCTCTCCCACCCTCACTAAATCCGGACGGGCGATCATGGCAAGCGACCCGCACCGCGCCCACGCCGCACCCTCCCTACGCTATATGGTGCATATAAGTGCGCCCGGTATGAATCTCATCGGCGCGGGCGAGCCGTCCTCGCCGGGGATCATGGCGGGCCACAACGGTACCGCCGCGTTCAGCCTCACAATCTTTTGCGCCGATCAGGAGGATGTGATGGTCTATGAGACCACGCCAGATGATCCCGCATCCTACTGCTACAGGGGCGGCACAGAGGCGATGCAGGTCATCGAGGAGGTCTTTGCGGTCAAAGGAGCACCGGACCAGACGCTGGTGCTCCAATTCACGCGCCACGGCCCTGTCGTCTATACCGATCCTGCCCGCCACGTCGCTGTCGCCATACGCACTGTGTTCACTGATCCAGGTACGGCACCCTATATGTGCAGCCTCAAATCCATGCGCGCGACCACTGCGGACGCGTTTCGCACAGCCCTCGACAGCTGGGGCGCACCCTCGGTCAATATGGTCTATGCCGATACGGCGGGCGATATTTGTTGGCAGGTCGCGGCTTACGTACCGCGCCGCACCGGCTGGCGCGGTCTGACGCCGGTCAGCGGAGACGGCAAATTCGAATGGGCGGGCTACCTGACGGCATCGGATCTGCCGTCACTGCACAATCCCGCGTGGGGCTTCGTGCATTCGGCCAACGAGATGAACATCACCGCAGAGTGGGACCATACCGAGCAGCCTGTTGGTTTCGAATGGTTCGAAGATGGACGGGCGGACCGGATAGCCGAGGTCATCTCAGCCGGGGGCGCTCAGGATATCGTCGAAAATTGCGCGCTCCAAACCGACACTTACGCGGGCCTTGCCCTACGGCTGATCGCACTGATCCCCGCCAGTGCACCGACGGGTGCGCGGGATCTTTTGCGCGGTTGGGACGGGTATGCCACCGCCTCCTCAGCCGCGGCCCTGCTGTGCGAGATTTGGCTGTCCAGTCATCTGCGTCCTGCGCTGCTGGAGCGCGTGGCCGCAGATGAGCGCCTGCGTGCCTATCTGAGCCCCGGCAACATCCCTACCGTCGTGCGCCTGCTGGAAGGCGACCACCCCGGTCTAGCGCGGCGCGCGGATCTTGAAGATGCTGCGCACCGCGATGCGTTTCTGGCCGAGACGCTGCGTGCAGCCTATGAGGAGACCTGCGCGCGCTTCGGTAACGATCCCGCCGCATGGCAATGGGGGCATAAACACAAGGGCTGGTTCAATCATGCCGTCTCACCCGACTATGCCGTAGGGCTGCTCGACACTGGTGGGACCAGCACAACGGTCATGATGGCCCACTACGAGGCCGCTACTTACCGCGTGAGCAATGGCGCGTCCGTGCGGATGGTGGTGGATGTTGGCGCGTGGGACAACAGCGTATGGATCAACGCTCCCGGACAATCAGGTGTGCCCGGAGCGGCGCATTACGACGATCTGGCCCCCGCCTGGGCTTCAGGCCGCTACGTGCCAATGCTCTATACCCAAGCAGCGATTGACGCACAGACGCGGCAGGTCATCACGCTACTCCCCGACGGCATTTAGTCCGCACCACTGCGCGATGAAAAGCGCCAGCATGACCGTGCAGTCGCGCACCGACGCAAGATCTACCCGCTCGTCGAAACCGTGGATATTCTCTGCGATGGGTCCGATGCAGAACGAGGGAATATCGTAGTAGAGCCCGTAAAAACGGGTATCGGTAAGCGCGGTGAGCTTTTGCTCGGGCAGCGGTTTACCCTCCCCGAAAACTTGGCCGTACGCCGTTTGCATCACGGCAAGCGCAGGATCGACATCCGGCCCAAGCACATAGCCTTCGGCTTGAAAGCCGTTCCAGATCACCTCGGGCGGACTGTTGGAGAGGAAGGGATGATCGCGCGAGGCGGACGCGACGCAGGCTTCGATCTCGGCGCGGGCCTGTGCCAGATCCTGCCCCGGCAGCACGCCCATGCGGCAATCGATATCGCACCATGCGGGCACGCTGGAGGCCCAGTCGCCTCCTGCGATCTTGCCTGCGTTGAAGTTCAGTGGATGGGGCACGTCGGCATAGACCGGATCTTCGGCCGCCCGGGCGTTCCAGTCGGCCTCGAGTTCGCGCAGCGCAGCGATCATGTCATAGCCTGCAACAATTGCGTTGGAGCCGTCCCGCGCCACCGAGACATGAACCGGCCTGCCCCGCACCCGCAGCCGGAACCACAGCGCACCGAGCTGTGCGCGGTTGATCACGAAATCGATCGGCTCCGGCAAGATCGCCACATCGGCGCGATAGCCGCGCTGCAACGTCGAGAGCGCGCCGAGACCGGTACTCTCCTCCTCGATGACAGATTGAAAATGCACGGTCGCCGCAGGCTCGAAGCCCGCAGATTTGAGCGCGTCGAGCGCAAAGAGCGCCGCGACCGTACCCGATTTCATATCCCCCGCCCCGCGTCCGTACATCCAGCCATCGCGAATGACCGGATCGAATGGCGGATCGCGCCACATCTCTGCTGGGCCGGTCGGGACAACGTCCAGATGTCCTTGCAGGATCAGCGAGCGGCCTTTCGTTTCGGAGGGATGATGGCTACCCACCACTGTTCGTGCGCGTGAAAAATCACCGTGGATCTCGCCGAACCCCGGCAAATGCGCAAGATCGGCGAGTTTGATGGCCCAATCGTCCACGGCATAGCCGCGCGTGCGCAGGGCCTGCGCAATGAAGTCCTGCGCCGGCCCCTCCTCGAACCGCAAGCTGGGAATCGCAACGAAATCAGCGAGAAATTGCGTCTGTTCCGCAAACCCCTCCTGCACGGCATCTTTTATCCGGGCGATGATTTCGGGAGTGATGGAAATATGGGCCGCGTTCGGTGACATGGAAGTTCCTCGGCTATGATCAGGACGAGTGTCCGTCGGCCTACCGGCGGCGTCAAGCGGATGAATACGGGCGAGCGGGTCCGGATCGTGCTTTTCGGGTCAGGTTTCGGACCAGAGCGGGCGCTACGGAGAATAATCCCGCCTGGTTGCGGGTTTGGCGGTCCTGCCAAAGCAATGTGAGCCAGTTTCTGTTTCTCAATAGCATTGATCTATCCGCCTGGGCAGAAACCGCGCTCTTCGGTGAGAGCGGCATCATGGCCAGCCGGATTATCTCTCAGTTCGCCTTGAAGCAACGAAAGGAGCTGCCTTCACCCAAACCCATTGCGCGCCCTGCCCGCCGTAACTGAATTTATTCAGATCGGTCCTGCCTGCAGTATCGAGAGGGCAGTTTGCGGAAATTACGAAGGAAGTTGTCGGCGAACTGACAGGATTCCACTTTGAAGTATACACCAATGACATAGAGCTTTCGATTGGGTCCTAACCCGCGAGCCCGAGCCCGCCCCGGCACAGATGCATACTTGGTTCTTGGATAGTTCTATCGGGAAACATTTCTCGAATTGGCCCGACACATGTGATCGATCTATCGTGGCCTTGTGAGTTCAGATGATCCCACATCCTTAATCGACGAGATCCCGAGTTGGCCCAATGCCCGGATAAGCTCCAATTGCAGGATCTCCAGAGCACGCTGAGCGCCTTGTGCGCCGCCTGCTCCAACACCATATGCCAGCGCCCGACCGGTCAGGGCGAAATCCGCACCCAGAGCCTTAGCTCGCAGAATGTCGGCGCCTCGACGTATCCCGCTGTCAAGAATGATCTGTATTCGTCCTTCAAGGGCCTCAGCGATGGGCGGCAAGGCCTCAATTGTCGGAGGCCCGAACGCGACCTGGCGACCGCCATGGTTCGACACGACAATACCGTCACACCCCAACTCAGCACATTTCAACGCATCCGACGGATGGAGTATGCCCTTGACCAAAAGCGTTCCCTTCCAGCGATCGCGAAGGCGCTTTAGATCCTCCCAAGTGAAACCGGGTGTGATCAGCGTTTTCTGCACGTCAGCGTAGGATGTCGCAGTTTGGAGCAGGTCTGCATAATTTGCGATGTTTGGCTTACCATGCCGCAGGGTTGTCAATGACCAGAGTGGATTGGCGATCAGTCCGGCCACGACCTCCGGTGTTATGGTGAAAGGCACGGCCAGCCGATTGCGGATGTCACGATCCCGCTTTCCGGCGGCGGGGACATCCGCCGTCACCATCATAACTTTGTAATCGGCAGCCTCAGCCCGGGCAATCAATCCCTCGGTCACCGACGCGTCGCTGGAGACATATAGTTGAAACCAGCCATTTCCGGCTGCCGCCTCGGCCAGTCGCTCGAGCGTTGTTGAGGCGGCCGAGCTAGCGACATAGGGAATATTTCTGCGGGCACAAAGCCGAGCGAGAATCAAATCGGCATCAGGCCAAAACGCATTCAACATGCCAATTGGTGCCATGCCGAAGGGCGCGTCGAAGGTCTGACCGAACAAAGTCGCATGCGTGTCGATCTCAGAGACATCAACCATGTAGCGCGGCGTGAGTTCGACCTCCTCGAAGGCCTCGGAGTTGCGCCGCATGTTGCGCTCGGATTCCGCCCCGCCATCCACCAGATCGAAGGCAAAGCGCGGGATCCGACGTTTGGCGCGGGTCCGCAGATCGTCGATGGAGGCGGCGCGGTCCAGCCCCATCAGATCGACCAACCGCCGTCGATGGCAAAGGCTTGACCGGTTGTAAACGCCGACATATCGCCAGCCAGATAACACACCATCTCGGCAATCTCGTCGGGTGTCCCGAACCGGCCCATGGGCTGGCGGGCCGTGAAGGCGGCGTGGGCCTTGTCGAAGTCGCCCGTCGCCTTGAGCCGGTCCTTGAGCGATGGGCTCTCGACCGTGCCGGGGCAGATCGCGTTGCAGCGGATGCCGTTTTGAACGTAGTCGGCAGCGATGGATTTGGTCATGCCGATGATCGCCGCCTTGGACGCGCCATAGACGAAGCGGCGCGGCGCGCCCTTCTCGCTCGAGACGATGGAGGCAATGTTCACAATGGAGCCGGACCCGTGCTCGAGCATGCCGGGCAGCGCCGCCTTCGTGACCTGGAACAGGGATTTGGCGTTGAGGTCGAACGCCCGGTCCCAATCGGCGTCCTCGCAATCGAGGATCGTCCCGTCGTGAACCCAGCCCGCGCAATTCACGAGGATCTGAAGCGGAGGCAGCGAGCCGACCAACGCCGCCACGGCCTTTGTATCCAGCACGTTCAACGCATGGCCTTCGATGTTCTGGTTGCCTTCGGCGACCAATCGAACCGCTGCCTCGTCGATATCGGTCGCGATGACGGTCGCGCCGCGTTTCGCCAGGGCCTCGGCACTCGCGCGACCGATGCCATTGGCGGCCGCGGTAACAAGGGCTGTCTTACCTTTAAGTGATTGTTCCATATGTCCTCTCTCAGCGTGCAAGCCAGCCGCCATCGACGGTCAGGGTGCTGCCATGGCAGTAAGCCGCGGCGTCGGATGCCAGAAAAACGGCAGCCCCGGCAATTTCTTTTGGTTCCGCGAAGCGACCGGCAGGAATACGCTCCAGTAGTGCCTTCGAGCGGTCCGGATCTTCCCGCAGCGCCTGAGTGTTGTCGGTTGCAGTATACCCAGGAGCGATCGCGTTCACGTTGACGCCCTTCGACGCCCACTCGTTGCACAGAGCCCGTGTCAGCCCCACCACCGCGTGCTTGCTGGAGGCATAGGCCGGGACCATCAGGCCACCCTGCGCACTCAGGACAGACGATACGATGATGATCTTGCCGCTGCCCTGGGCGACCATGTGTTGCCCGGCGGCCTGCGACAACAGCCAGACGGAATCGAGATTGACCGACAAGACGCGCCGCCAGTCCTCCAGCGGCATGTCGGTCGATGCCTCGCGGTGGATGATGCCTGCGTTGTTCACGAGGACATCGAGCCCTCCCAAAGCGTCGCGTGCAAAGCCGATGACTTCGGCGGCGGCGTCCTGGTCCATACCATTGAAATCGGCTTGAACCGCTGCAGCGGTGCGGCCCATCGCCTTGATCTGCGTCAGTGTCTCCTCGGGCTGGTGGCTGCGATAGGTCAGCGCAACATCGGCACCGGCGGCGGCAAGGGCAAGGGCGATGCCCTCACCGATGCCTGTCGCACCGCCGGTGACCAGCGCCTTCCGGCCTGTCAAATCAAACGGATTTGCCATGCTCAGTACCTGTTTGCGATGGGCAACTCTTCTGCGGGGAAGAGCGAGATCACCTCGCAGCCGTTTTCGGTCACCACGACCTCCTCCTCGATCCGCGCGGCGGAGTAGCCGTCGGTGGCGGGGCAGTAGGTTTCCAGCGCAAAGACCATACCGGTCTTAATTTCCATCGGGTGGTCCATGCTCACGGCACGACTGATGATAGGCCGCTCGTGCAGGGCGAGGCCCAGACCGTGGCCGAACTGCAGGCCGAAGGCTTGATCCTCGCTGGCGAAGCCAAGACTTTCAGCAGTGGGCCAGACCTCCGCCACCTTGTCGGTGGACACGCCCGGTTTAATCATTGCGATAGAGGCGTCGATCCATTCGCGCGCCTTTACATATGCGTCGTTCTGCGAAGGCGTCGCACGGCCCACGTTGAAGGTCCGGTAGTAACAGGTGCGATACCCTTGGTAACTTTGAAGAATATCAAAGAATGCCTGATCTCCGGGGCGGATCAGCCGGTCGGTGAAGTTGTGCGGATGCGGGTTACACCGCTCACCGGAAATCGCGTTGATCGCCTCAACGTCGTCCGACCCCATTTCGTAGAGCATCTTATTCGACAGTGCGACGATGTCATTCTCACGCACGCCCGGTTTGAGCTCTTCGTAGATCATGTGATAGACACCATCGACCATCGCTGCGGCTTGAGTTAGCAGTTGGATCTCGTCCCAGTTCTTGATCTCGCGTGCGGACAGCATGATTTGCTGGCCATCGACGACATTCAATCCCTCTTCTTGAAGGGCATGGAACATCGCCGTTTCGGCGTAATCGACACCAACGGGCATGTCGGCCATGCCTGCATCGCGGATCAGCCCCGCAATCTGCTTGGCATATTTCTTCATCAGGCCGAATTCGGGCGGGATAGTGCCGCGCATGCCCACCACACCGGCGAGACAATGGCTCGGCTCCAGCCAATCAGAATGCCGCTTGTGGTGTTCAGCCGCAGACCCGAAATCCCAGACATATGGGCTGTCATCGCCGGTCAGAAGGCAGAAGCGGCACATCTTGTCCCGCTCCCATTCACCGATCTTGGTAGAGCTGACGTAGCGGATGTTATTGATGTCGAACAGCAGCAGCGTGCCCGCCTGGGAGGCTTGAAGCGCCTGACGGGTCCGCGCCAGACGGTAGCGGCGCAGGCGGTCGTGATCGACACGGCGCTCGAAGTCGACCGAAGTGTGACCCCAAGCAGGGAGACGCTCGCGCCACTCCCAATTTGGTTCCAGATCTTGAGGCGTGAGCAGGTTCGGCATCAAAGCACGTGACATAGAATTCTCCTTCGCGAGGGCGCACCCCCGCGTTGTTTCAGGTGTTAAAGCGAAAAAACGGTTACTGGATGCACCAGCCCCCATCGATGTGGATCATCTGACCGGTCATGTAGTCGCTGTCATCCGAAGCCAGGAACGAGGCAGTGCCGACAATATCGGTTGGGTAGGAAACCCGTTTGATCTGCAAGGCGTCGCGTACGATATCGTCGTAAGCCTGCCCTTCCCGCTCCTTGAACCCGATATCGACCAGATCCTTGTCGAGCTGCTCCCAGAGCGGTGTGACAACAACCCCGGGGGCGTAACCGTTGACGGTGATGCCGTGTTCGGCCAAGCCGATGGCGCCGCAATGGGTCAGGGCAAGGCAGCCATATTTCGATGTACAATACACCGTGACATCGACGAGCGGTTTGCGCGATGCGATGCTCCCGACGTTGATCAGCTTGTAGGGATGACCCTCCATCGGGCCCTGCTCGATCATCTGCCGGGCGGTTTCCTGCATGCCCAGCCACATCGCCTTGGTGTTGACGTTCATGATCATGTCCCAATTGTCTTCATCGATATCCATGAAGAACCGCGGCTTGTTCATGCCTGCGTTAAAAACACCTATGTTGATCGAGCCAAAAGCATCCACGGTCGCAGCAACGGCGGCCTTGTTGTCTTCACGCTTCGTGACATCCATCTTCACCGCGATGGCCTTGCCACCGCCTGCGGCATTGATCTGGTCGGCCATCTTCTGCGCCTCGTCGCCATCCAGATCTCCCAGGCACACATTTGCACCCTGCGCAGCGAACGCCTCTGCATTCGCAGCACCCATCCCGCGCGCGGCTCCGGTGATCAGAATATTTTTACCTTCCAGGCGATTGGGGTCCATTATCTTTCCTCCTTAGATAGTACTATGGTTTGTTGGGATGCATCAGCGCATCGGCTCTTGATTGAGCCGCTCTCAGCGCCTCCCTTGGCGTTGTGATGCCGCGCAGCATATCGTGGAACTCCTCCCCCAGAATTTGGGTGATATCGCTGATTTCAGGCACCGGTGGCCGTGGCCAGAATTGCAGCTCATCACGCCATGACATCTCGTCGACCGCTTCGAAGATCGGCGAGATGCTGCGCACTTCAGGATCGGCGCAGACGGAATAGCGCGCGTTGGTCCGGCTTCCGTTTTGCATGTATAGCTTCTGTGCGGCGGGCGAGGTAAACGTCGTAAGTGCTTCTACCGCCGCAGGAATACGCTCCGGAGCCAGATTGGCGGGAATGCCCAAGACATACCCGCCGACAGGCGCGATCTTGCGCGCATTTGGTCCTGCCGGATGCGGCAGATAGCCAGTTTTTCCGTAAGCGCGTGAGCCTTCATCCTGTTCGAAGTAAGGTGCGAGAAGGGTATACCCATATGCCATTGCAATGTTGCCCGCTGCGTAGGCGCGCACACGCTCGAACCACGACATTGAAAGAATATCGGGCGGAGAATATCGCAATAATTCCAGCAGGAATTCGGCCGCGCGCAGACCCGTATCCGTGTCGATCACCGGACGATACTTTCCCTGCGCCAGATCATCCGTATCGAATCCGCCGGCAATCGCCCGAAGGTCCAGCACAGGTTGGCCGAAATCGGCTAATGCCATAAGGACCGTATGGCCCAAAGCCGTTCCGCGTGCCGCGTTCCACGCAAACCCGTAGTGGCCGCGCGCGGGATTATGCAATACTTTCGCCGCATCGAGCAGCTGATCGATCGTCTCCGGCGGCTCCAATCCAGCATCGGCGAACAGATCTCGGCGGTAGAACAGCAACTCAGGGGTTGTTTGCGCAGGCACACCGTATGCCCGCCCGTCCCAATGCGCCGCTTTCCAGCCCGAAGTATGGAAATCCGCCGGGTCGAGCAGGTCGAGATCCATGACCTGGTCCATCGGCGCGAGAACCCCCTTGCTGGCAAACTCGCCTATCCAGGGCAGATCGACGGCGAGGATGTCGTAAAGGCTGGTATCGCGCGATGCGTTACGCAATGCTTCCTCGCGCAGGCGATCAATGGAAAAGGCCCGCTGCGTAATCTTAGTTCCGATAACCAATTCAAATTGACGTTTGAGATTATCCATAACCATGAAAGTGGGGTCAGCATGGACCAACACACGGATCCCGCCCGGCGCTTTCAATGGTTCCGCACGTACACGTAGCGGTGGGATCGACTGGGCGGCTTTGTAGCTGCCGCCATAATAGTAATCATCCGCTCCCCGGGGCCCTTCAATATTTCCGAACCTGCTCTCAGCCAAGCGGCCTACACGTCCCGAGATCAGCTTCCACTGGTCCAGCAACTTCTCGCTGGGATGCACAGAAAAGCTCTTCCCGGTCTTGGTACGAGCGCGCTGTTCGATCAGCCCAGCGTTCAGCATCTCTTTCATACGGCGGGTGGCCGTTGCATACGGGACTTCGCTCGAATTGATCAGGGATGTTGGCGTGATCGCTTTACCCTCAAAGTGACCCCGGATGAGATGGATCGCCATGCGAAGATGAGGGTTCGGCGCCATGACATCCAGAATGGATTCCAGCTCATCGCTCAACTCCTCGACGAACGACAATACTTCCAGCATCTCAGTCAGCGCGGGCGGCGATGCTGTTGTGCTGAGCGTATTTATTGCCATTGCATTCACTTTGGGTTCGGGTCCTCTGCCTCTAAGCTGCGAATGCAGCGCTGGCGTCATGTCGGTATTGGATGATTTCATTTTTCCCATCGGTCTCTCCTGAAGGTCGCCGTTTTACTGATCCAAGCGTACGGGCAATATATCCATATTGGTTGTATTTTTATCAGATACGGATATTTTTTCGAGGTCTACCTGATGATAAATGATCAATCATAAAGCAATTGTCGGCCTGTCCGGACGACTGCACAGCGTCCGGGAGGGACGGCTGGATAAATTTGTAGCCACCTTGGGAGGAGACCCGAATGACACTTCGCACGACACTTATCGCATCGACCGCCATTATCCTGGCGGGAGCCGCCAGTGCCCAAACCATGAAGATCGGTATCACGCAGAACAATGTCGGCGTGGACAGCTACCAGACGACATATGAAAGTGCTTTTATCGCAGCCGCCGAAGAGAATGCTGACGTCGATGCAGTCGTTCTCGATGCTGGCGGGGACGTCGCACGCCAGATTGCCCAAATCGAAGATCTGATCCAGCAAGAAGTCGATGCCATCATTATCTGGCCCACGAATGGCGAAGCTGTCATCCCCGCGGTGCGCAAAGCGCATCAGGCTGGTATCCCCGTTGTCGTGACCAATTCGAACATTGCGGAGCCCGGTTTTGATTTCGTAAAATCATTTTCTGGTCCTGACAACATCACGCAAGGCGCGCGCTCGGCAGAGATCATGTGCGACAAGTTCAAGGACATGGGCATCGAGAGTGAAGCACAGGTGGTGCACATTACCGGCCAGCCCGGCTATACCACCGCGATCGAGCGCGCCAAGGGTTTCGAAGACCGGATGCCCGAGGTTTGCCCGGAAGTCAGCATCGTGGACACCCAGCCCGGTGACTGGAACCGTGAAAAATCGCAGCAGGTGATGGAAGCGTTTCTTGTGAAATATGACAACATCGACGGCGTCTATGCGGGCGATGACAACATGGGTGTCGGCGCATTGAATGCCGCCAAGGCCGCTGGCCGCGATGGCATCATCTTCGTTGGCGCGACCAACTTCGCCGTCGGATATGAGGCGATGGCCGCCGGGGATTACTGGGGCTCGATCTACCAGTCCCCCGTCGACGATGCCGAAGCGGCCCTGAAAACCGCCATAGACATCCTCGAGGGAAAAGACCTGCCTTTCCTAAACTACTTTGACACCCCCAAGATAACCCAGGACAATATGGGCGACTATACAAAGCCCGTGTTCTAAAGGGTTCTCCCAGTTCGGGGCGCGGCAAGGCTGCGCTCCGGATGTACTCTATTTCCAAATTTATTCGAAATTCGTTCGGGAGGACTGCCACGTGGGACGGCTTCAGGAGAGAGTTTGCATCGTGACAGGTGCCGCACAAGGCATTGGCCGCGCCATTGGCGAAGCGCTACTGGACGAGGGTGCATCGGTCTGTTTCGCCGATCTGAACGGTGAGAAAGCGGCCCAGGTCGCTGAGAGCAACCGCAGTCGCTTGGGCCGACATGACGCTGGCATCATGTCCCAGCAGGTTGATGTGACCAACCGCGAACAAGTCCGTGCCATGATCGCGCATACTGTCGAAAAATTCGGTCGTCTGGATGTAAAGTTCAACAGTGCCGGTGTGAACAAGCCCATGAACTTCATGGATGTGACTGAAGACAACTGGCATTTCATCATGGACGTGAACGGGCTCGGCTGCATGATCGGCATACAGGAGGCCGCCCGACAAATGATCGCACAAGGCGGTGGCGGCAAGATCATCAACACCGCTTCGGTCGCGAGCAGGCAAGGATACGACAATGTCGCGCCCTACTGTGCCTCGAAATTTGCTGTCGTTTCGCTGACGCAATCGGCGGCGCGCAACCTTGCAAAGCATGATATTACCGTAACCGGGTTTGCTCCGGGCGTGGTGGCGACCGAGATGTGGGAGCAAGTGGACAAGGATCTGATGGAGATCGGTGCCGCGGAGCGTCCAGGACAGGCGATGGAGGAGTTCGCAGCCGAAATCCTCAAAGGCAGAGTTGCGACGCACCACGACATTACCGGAACAACGACGTTCCTAGCATCACAAGACAGCGACTACATGACCGGTCAGATCATCATGATCGACGGTGGAATGATCTTGGTCTAATGACACGAACGGCAGGTTTCCTGCCGTGTGCGTCGGTACAAGCGGTGACCTTGGGAGGGGACCATGGCAGCAATTACGAAACAGCAGATCGGGAGTCTATTGGCGAAACAAGGCATTTTGATCGCCTTCATCGCGTTTCTCATCGGCTTCACCATCGCCAATCCGAAGTTTCTGACCCCAGACAACGTTCTGAGCGTGATCAGGTCTTCGGCGATCCTCGGCGTCATGGCACTTGGCGTTACGTTCGTCGTCATCAGCGGAAATTTGGACTTGTCCGTGGGATCGATGATGTCTTTCTCCACGATCGTCGTGCTCGATTTACATGACAAAATCGGGCCAGCGCTGGCCATACCGGCAATGTTCGCCATGACATTGGCCTTGGGTGCGCTGATCGGGTTTCTGGTCGGGTATCTCAAGCTCAATTCCCTGATTGTGACCCTTGGCATGTTATCGGCGATTCACGGCCTGACGCTGACTTATTCTGGCGGTAAAAACATGGATATTGCCGACAAAGAAGGCACTTGGTTCAGCGTCTTTGGACAGGGCACGGCCCTAGGTCTGCCGGTGCCCATTTTGATGTTTGTTGCCGTTGCAGCATTTCTGGGACTTGTCCTCGGCAAGACAAGTTTCGGGCGAAAGGTCTATGCTGTGGGCGGTAACGGCACGGCGGCGACGTTTTCGGGCATCCCCCGAGCCCGCACCGTCTTCATGTGCTATCTGATTTCGGCCGCCTGTGTGGCGACAGCCGGCCTGATCCAGGCCAGCCGCTCCTTGGGGTCGCAGAACACGGTCGGACAAGGTCTCGAGCTTGAAGTTCTCGCGGCTGTTATTCTCGGTGGTGCTTCGCTTTTGGGCGGGTCGGGCACTATTTTCAAAACTGTGATCGGCGTTCTGATCCTCGGCTTTATCCAAAACGGACTGCTGCTGATCGGCCTGCAATTTTACGTCCAATTCATCGTGACTTGGGTGATTATCATCCTTGCTGTCTGGCTCGATATCGCGGCCAAGCGCGGCAAGCTCTGGTCGCCGATCGCGTGAGGGAGGAAACATCATGAAACCGGGTACTGTATCGGCCGCACTCAAAAGCGGCGCAATCTGGGGCTTCATTGTACTGGAGCTGATCTTTTTCAGCATTGCGGGCGAATTCTTTTCCCTATCGGACAAAGCGTTCATGGACTGGGATAACATGCTGTTGCTCCTGAAACAATCAGCCCCTATCGGGATCATCGCGATGGGCATGACCATTGTCATGGTCAACGGCAATATCGACCTCAGCGTCGGTGCCACATTCGCTATCGCCGCGATCGTATTGCTGGACAGCATGACCTGGCCACTCTTTGCGGGCCTGGGCGATTGGGTAATACCGGTGGCGTGGGTGCTCGCGCTTGCGGTGGGTACGCTCTTGGGTGCGCTGAACGGTCTGATCGTCTGGAAGACCGGCGTAGACGCTTTCATCGTGACACTGGGAGCGATGCTCGGGTATCGCGGCATCGTGTTCATGTTCAATGGAGAGCAACCAACAAGCCATCTGAATTGGACCTTGGTGGATTTCGCCGAAGCCAAATTTCTCGGCCTCGCGACGGCCTCATGGTTCCTGCTAGCAGCAACTTTTGTGATCTGGTTCATAATGACCAAGACCGTGCATGGCCGCAACGCCTATGCGATCGGCGACAACCGCGAAGCGGCTGTGAACGCAGGCATTCGTGTCGGTCCGCACATGATGATCAACTTTGCTATCATCGGCTTTCTTGCCGCCCTATCGGCGGTGGTCTTCTATTCCGAGAGTGGCTCGGTCAACCCAAACGACGGCCAGCTGTACGAGCTGTGGGTGATCACTGCGGTTGTCCTTGGCGGGACAAAGATCACTGGAGGCGCGGGCAGTGTCATCGGCACCTTCGGCGGTGTGATCGCCATCCAGCTTCTCCGCAAGGGTTTGGGCCACATCGGCGCTGATACATCGACCGTAAACCTCGTAATCGGTCTTATTCTCGTCGCGGTGCTTATTCTGGACAGACAGCTCAACATGAAGGGCAAAGAGGAGTTGAAGGTATGACTGATGCAAAACCTGTCTTGCGCCTGGAGGATATCGTAAAGACTTTTCCGGGTGTCCGTGCTCTCGATGGTGTCTCCTTCTCGGTCATGCCGGGGGAGGTCCATGCTTTAATGGGCGAAAATGGTGCCGGCAAATCAACGCTGATGAAGGTGCTAGGTGGCATCCATCAACCCGATGGCGGCACGATTTTTATGGGGGACGATCCGGTCGTGATGGCAGGTCCGCTTGAGGCCAAGGCCAAGGGAATCGTTTTCATCCATCAGGAACTGAGCCTTGCCGAAGAGCTGAGCGTCGCCGAAAATATCTATCTTGGGGAATTGCCCACAAAAAGTCTGGGGCGCGTGGATTGGACCAAACTTGCGGACCAGACCAACGCCATCCTGAAAAAGCTCAATGTGGGCTTTGATGCCAATACGCGTGTCGGTGATCTGTCCATCGCCAACCAGCAAATGGTCGAAATCGCGCGCGCGCTCACCGTAGATGCAAAAGCGGTGATCTTTGACGAGCCTACAGCATCGCTGACGGATTCGGAAAAGGTGGTTCTGTTCGATGTCATCGCTGATTTGCAGGCGACCAATGTGGGCATCATCTACATTTCGCACCGGATGGAGGAGATCTTCAAAATCACTGATCGCGTCACAGTTCTACGCGACGGACAGTATCAAGGCACCGTAAATACAGCAGACAGCACCGAGGAATCCGTCACTCAGATGATGATCGGCCGCACGCTGGATCTCAGCCGAAACGCATCGCATCACGAGCTTGGCGATGTGGCACTCGAAGTGCGCGGGCTCAGCTGCGGTAAACTATATCAAGACGTAAACTTTGAGGTCCGCAGAGGCGAAGTTGTCGGCTTTTACGGCCTCGTCGGCGCCGGCCGGACCGAGATTGCCGAAACCCTCTTCGGTCTGCGCGACCCGTCCGCCGGACAGATATTGCTGGATGGCGAAGAAGTGCGGATCAGTTCGCCAGCCGATGCTATTGCACGGGGTATATCTCTGGTGCCCGAGGACCGAAAGGGACAGGGTTTGGTCCTTGGCATGAACTGCCGAGACAATATGACCCTGCCCCAAATCGACACTCTTAAAGCGGGGCCCTTCGTGGCCGCAGGCGCAGAGATGGCCATCTTTGGCAAGTATCACAAGCAACTCGACATCCGCACGCCGGGCTGGAAACAGCAGGTTGGTAATCTGTCGGGCGGTAACCAGCAGAAGATCGTCATCGGCAAATGGCTGTCGATGCATCCTAAGGTATTGATCGTGGATGAGCCGACCCGCGGCATCGACGTGGGCAGCAAATCGGAGATCCACAAGTTGCTGCGCGAACTGGCCGCCGAAGGCTACGCAGTTATGGTAATCAGTTCGGAAATGCCCGAGGTGCTGCATGTCTCCGATCGGATCGTTGCAATGTATTCAGGCCGCGTCATGCGCACCTTCACGTCCGAAGAAGTAACCGAAGACAACCTGATCCAGGCGATTTCTGGTATGACATCCGAACAGGTAGCCTGATGCAGCCCGGGCTTGGCGGATCGGGGCGAATGGGAATGCCTTCAACGCAACACGCCGCGACCGCAGGTTTGCTACTGACAGGTAGGAACCGGACGGACAACATTGCCCAAGCGCTGGCGGCGGATATCGGCTGCACAGTCGCGCAAATGCCCTGCCCCTTCGACGCGCCCTGCGGCCTCTTTGGACTGCACAATCGCATCAGGCTACAAACCTCACTTGCAAATTAAGGAAACCACTATGAAACTAGTCCGCTATGGTGCCCCCGGAGCCGAAAAACCCGGGATGCTTGACGCTTCTGGCCGCGTGCGGGATTTGTCGCATGTGGTGGATGACATCGGGGGTGCGGCCTTGCTGCCAGATACCCTGAAAAAGCTCCACGAGATTGATGTCGACACCCTGCCCCTCGTCGATGGGATCCCTCAGGAAGACCTGCGCCTTGGCGCATGCGTCGGGGGCATCGGAAAATTTATCTGTATTGGGTTGAATTATGCGGACCATGCGGAGGAGGCAGGGATGCCGATACCGCCAGAGCCGGTCATTTTCAACAAGTGGACATCCTCGGTCGTGGGCCCCAATGATGCTATCCAGATTCCACGCGACTCCGTGAAAACCGATTGGGAAATCGAGCTGGGCGTCGTGATCGGAGAACCCGGCGCTTACATCGATGAGGCAAATGCCATGCACCATGTTGCAGGTTTTTGTGTGATAAACGACGTCTCAGAGCGTGAATTCCAGATCGAGCGGGCCGGAACCTGGGATAAGGGCAAGGGCTGTGACACCTTCGGACCGACCGGCCCATGGCTCGTCACACCAGACGAGTTGGCAGATATAGACGACCTTGACATGTGGTTGGATGTCGATGGCGAGCGCCAGCAATCCGGCTCCACCGCGACAATGATCTACAAGGTGCCGCATCTGATCGCCTATTGTAGTCGCTTTATGAGTCTTCAGTCAGGAGATGTAATCTCGACTGGTACACCACCCGGCGTAGGTATGGGACAATCCCCGCAACGCTATCTGAAAGGTGGAGAGACAGTAAGTTTGGGTATTGCCGGTTTGGGTCAACAGTCATCCCCAGTTTTACCTCGCAACCGGTAGATGTTGGGAAGCGAAAAATCAGTGCTCGAGCTTCCATGAAATGTTGGTCATCGGCGTAGTTGTGCTGCCGCTAAGTATGGCGTCGGTTTCAGCGAAAGATCACTATTTGTTGGCGATTAGCCTGCGCCACATTCTTTGGAGGAAAAGCAGACTTTTGACGCTAGAGGGGCTCGACCGGCGTCGACCCCAAAGCTGCCCATCGTGGTAAACTGGAGGTGCCACCGGGCAGCCTTAGCCACTCAGGCAGAATGAAGTGCTGTTATTGTTCGGGATGGCTTTGTGGTACAGATCATCTCAGGGAAGAATTTTCCACAATTTCAGAGAGATTTAGCCTGCTGGTGAAGTAACCTCTATGCTAAACGCGGTGTCGCAGTTGAGGGCGTCAATGCGGGATAGCGCCTTCAATCTTAAAAAGGCGTGGATCGCAGCGTCATTGGATCTTTGGCGGCCGCAACCGGATCATCTCCTGAGCAAACCAGATTGATCGCGCCCCACGTGGCACAAGCTGTCCTCATGTGACGCTCAAGTCATGGTCTTGAATTTCGCAGGGAGACAGCTGCTCGTAGGGGCCAGTTGTGATGCTGGATTCAAAAAGTGAATCCCTCTCCTCATTTGTGAAACAAAGCCATTACAGCAGCTCATTCAAATTCTCCGAAAGGTATAACCCAATGCGGTTAAAGTCTCAGTGGAAGGGTCAGACAAGCCTACGGACCTGCATTCCAAGTTGATGCGTTTGCGAGCTGATATCGACCTCCTGTCAATAAGAGGTTTCATCGATCGGAAGGGGATGTAAACGGTCCTTAACAACATCAAACATGATTGATGGCGGCGGCCTACAGGCCAAGATCGGTCAAACCTGGGTGGTCCGCAGGCCGCGGACCCTGGGGCCAGTGAAACAAACGGTCCGCAACGCCGATGGCGGAATCGTTGATGGATGCATGGCGCTGTGCCATGTACCCGCCCTCGTCAAATTCCCAGTTTTCGTTGCCGTAGGCGCGGAACCACTGTCCGTTCACATCATGGTATTCATAGCAAAACCGCACAGCGATCCGTGCCTCGCTGTGTGCCCATATTTCCTTAATCAGCCGATACTCTATCTCGTTCGCCCATTTTCGGGTGAGAAATGCGTGTACCGCTTCGCGCCCTTGCAGGAACTCCGACCGGTTGCGCCAGCGTGTATCTGGGGTATAGGCGAGCGCCACCTTTTCAGGATTACGGGTGTTCCAAGCATCCTCCGCCATGCGGACTTTTTTGATGGCATCCTGGTAGCTGAAGGGTGGCACTGGCTGTCGCATCATTGGCCTACCAGCTGTTGTAGCCAAGGTATTTCCCACACATCTCAACCTTCACACGGTCGCCTTTGGGATTTTCGACACGCGTCACTGACATGTCAAAGTCGATCGCGGACATAATACCATCGCCGAACTTCTCCTGAATGAGCGCTTTCAAGGTTGGACCGTAAACACCAACGATCTCATAAAAGCGGTAGATGCACGGATCGGTCGGAATGGCCTGTTCCCAGATCTTCGTGGGGCTTTCTACGAGCACACTTTCAGCCTCTTGTGGCAGGCCAATCACGCTCACCATAAGTTTCGCCTTTTCTGGCGGAAAGGCGTTCATGCCCATGGCCGCAGAATGGGTCCAAACGGGGGACATACCGATTTTATCGGCGATCCCTTCCCACGTCAGGCCCGCCTGTTTCTTGGCCGACAGGATCATTGCGGTCACGTCTTCTTTAGTCATCATCTCGGTCATCATTGGGTCCTTAATATTGGATCTTGTGGTGTTAGGTATTCACGGCGCGCAAGGCAGGTCTTTTGTCTTCGGGGTCGTCAGGTGTCTCGGTTTTGTCGATCCGCACAGTCTCCGGGCGATTGGTCTGTCCGGGCTCGGATGGTTGGCCTGACAGTTCTTTCGAACGTTTGCCAAGGAACTGCACCAGATGGTTTCGGATCGCATAATAGTTGGGATGCTCGACTATTTCAGTACGGTTTCGCGGGCGTGGTATGGTAATTTCGACGCTTTCGGCAACTCGGGCATGAGGGCCATTCGTCATCAGCAGGATACGGTCGGCCAGCAAGATCGCCTCGTCGATGTCATGGGTGATCATAAAGACGGTCTGCTCCATCTGCCCCCAGATTTTCAAAAGCTCGTCCTGAATGGTGCCCCGCGTCAGCGCATCCAGCGCCCCAAAGGGTTCATCCAGCAACAATAATTTGGGATGGTTGGCAAAGGCGCGCGCAATGGACACCCGCTGGCGCATACCACCGGACAACTGACTTGGTTTGCGGTGGATCACATCGCCCTCAAGCCCCACCATCGCCAGAAATTCTGTGGCGTGTCCTTCGACCTTGGCCTTGCTCCAATCGGGGTAGCGGGCCTTCACTCCGAAGGTCACATTCTTCAATGTGCTCAGCCATGGCAACAGGGAGTAGTTCTGAAACACCACACCGCGGTCCAGGCTCGGGCCTTTGACTTCGGTGCCGTCCATAATCACCGCCCCGCTCGTCGGCTCGGCGAGACCCGCGAGGATATTCATGATGGTAGATTTTCCGCAGCCCGAATGACCAAGGATCACAACGAATTCACCCTTTTCGACACCGAAACTGGCGTCCTCAAAGACTGTCAATTCACCCCCCGCACCATCCGGAAACCGCTGTGTCAATTTTTCAATGCTCAGATAGGGCTTCATCAGGTGTTCCTTTATTCGACGTAAGTGACGCGGCGCTGCAGAAGGCCGAAAACTGCGTCCAGCATCATACCAACCACGCCGATCATGAGGATGGAGAAAACGACGGAGGTCAGATCAAGATTGTTCCATTCGTTCCAGACATAGTAGCCAATGCCCGTCCCACCGACGAGCATCTCCGCGGCGACGATCACCAACCAAGCGATCCCAATGGATATGCGCATTCCCGTCACGATGGTCGGTGCAGCGGCGGGGAGTATCACAGTGAAGGCAGTTTTGAACGGGCCAAGCTCGTGGGTGCGGGCGACGTTGACCCAATCCTCCCGCACACCCGCCACACCGAAGGCCGTGTTGATCAGCATCGGCCAGATTGAGCAGATGAAGATCACAAAGATCGCCGAAGCCTCGCTGTCACCGATGATAAACAGCGCCAACGGCATCCATGCCAGCGGCGAGATCGGGCGGAGCACCTGAATGAAGGGATTGAAAGCCTTGTAGGCCACCTGGCTCATGCCGATCAAAAATCCGAACGGAATAGCGACCAGTGCGGCCAGAAAATATCCCGTCAGCACGCGGTAGATAGAATAGCCGATCTGGATGCCGATTCCCTTATCGTTGGGTCCTGCGTCATAAAACGGGTCGCTCAATTGCTCCCACGCTTTTACAATGACTTGACTAGGAGGCGGCACACCGGCCTTTGGCGCGCCAGCCCCCGTTAGGATTTCGTATTCGGTCAACTCTCCCACGGCCTTTTGCGCAGGGATCGCGGCCTCCCATAACAGGAGGCCGACAACAAGCATCACAACAGAGAGCAACGCTGCGCGTTGGTTGACGGAGAGTCGGTACATCCCCTACCCTTTCTTGATTGCGAAGCTGTCGACGTATGCCTCGGGGGTGGCGGGATCAAAGGTCTTGCCCATGATCATGTGTGATTTGTAAGTGATGTCAGGCGCCGTATAGCCAAGATCTTCCATGACTTTTTTGCAATCTGCCGCCAGATAGACCTGTTCGGCCACGCCGCGGTAATCCACATCACCCTCGATGTAGCCCCAGCGTTTCATCTGGGTCAGGATCCAAACGCCCATGGAGTGCCAAGGGAACGGGTCGAAATCGATCCTGTCGGGCACATTCTTCACATTCCCCAGACCGTCGGCATAGGTGCCGGTAAGAACCTGTTCGATCACCGTCACTGGTTGGTTCAGGTAGTTTGTGGGCGCAATAGCGGCGGATATCTCTTTTCGGTTCTCCGCAGCCGAGGCGTATTGCGTGGCGTCAATGATAGACTTTAACAACGCACCGTAAGTATTTGGCAATTCAGTTGCAAAAGACAGTGGAGCAGCAAACGCACAGCATGGATGACCCTCCCAAATTTCTTTGGTGAGCAGGTGTATAAACCCGATACCTTCATACACTGCCCGCTGGTTGAACGGATCAGGCGACAGATAGCCATCAAGATTGCCGGCACGCAGGTTGGCGACCATCTCCGGCGGCGGCACGACGCGGATTTGGATATCGACGTCAGGGTCCAGCCCGAATTCCGCGACGTAGTAGCGCAAAAGGAAGTTATGCATGGAGTACTCGAACGGCACACCGAACGTGAACCCCTTCCACTGGCTGGGATCGCGCTTGTCGAGGTGTTCGTTTGACAGAACAATCGCCTGACCGTTGATATTTTCAACCGCCGGCATGATATACGGTTCCGCCACCGAACCCGCGCCAAGTGTCATCGCCAAAGGCATGGGTGTCAGCATGTGAGAGGCATCATATTCGCCATTGAGCGACTTGTCCCTTGCGACAGCCCAACCTGCGGTCTTGATAACCTGCGCATTCAGCCCGTAGCGACTATAAAAACCAAGCGGCTCTGCCATGATGATCGGTGTGGCGCAGGTAATCGGCACGAAGCCGATGTTGAGGTCGGTTTTTTCGGGTGGTCCCAGATTGTCGAGGATCGCTGCCTTTGCCTCGTTAATCGGAAACACGGAAGCCAGCGCCGCAGCCATCGTAGAACCGCCCATCATCCCCATGAAGGACCGGCGTCCGATATCGCTTTGCCCAAACACTGAGCGCACGATCGCACTTTCGACGGCGCGTTCCAGCATGCCCTCCGATGTGGACAGATCAATGCTGTCTTCCACATCTGAGTTCCGGTCCTTGCAGGTATGGCACCCGCAATCAGATCCGTGCCGCAAGTCAGTTTTTGATGAGAAAGGGTTCCCCAGTGATTTCGTTGTCATTTTACGCTCCATCATTGATTGCTGACAGGATGGCGCGACCCGCTTCGAATGTTGACGTGTTTTCTGAAAAGATGCCTTTTTAAATTTTTGTTTGGAAACAGCGTAATAAATCGTCATCGTCAGATAAATCTTTACGATAAATCGTAAATTACGAAGTTTCGTATTGAGACCGGCCGGTGTTCCAACATTTCATTGTGCCATGAACTTGATCCAAACAGATTACGATTCCCACCTTGCCGGGGCCTTTGGACCTACGGTGCTGATTGATCTGGAAACGGATCAGGTTCTGGCCGCCAATCCACAGGCTTGCGGTCTTTTTGAAGATCGAAATCTTGTCGGCTCCCGTTTCGCCCGGTTCATTGCCTCAGGGTTCGATCATTTCGTGGTGTTTATTGGAGAGGCGCAGCATCACGGCCATGCGTGGACCCGGAGGATCGGATTGCAAACAGGTGCAAAAGAGGTGCTATCATGCGAGATATCTGCGCGCCCTTTGTACAAGGATAACCGCGACTTGCTCCTATTGAATGTGTTGGACCTGTCCGATCTCGAGCATCGCGCCGCGAAGGGGGCGGCAAGCACGCTTTATAGCGCTGGTCTGGTGGAGTGGCATCAGGCGCAGACGTTTTTCGCAGATCTAGAGCGCGAAAACCAACTGATCCTGAACGCCGCTGGCGAAGGGATATACGGGATCAATGCCGAAGGTAAAACCACCTTCGTAAACCGCGCCGCGAGGGAAATGCTGGGCTGGACAGCCAAAGATCTTCTGGGCCGCGACATCCACACAATAATCCACCATCACCACCTGAATGGAGATAGCTACCCTTCGCACGAATGTCCGATCTACCAATCGTTCCGCTACGAGCAGGTAAATCGCATCGAAGACGAGGTCTTCTGGCGCAAAGATGGCAAGCCGATCCGCGTCGAATATGTCTCGACGCCAATCTATGACAACGGGCGTCTGGTTGGGGCCGTTGTCATCTTTCGGGACATCACCGAGCGGTGGGAGAGCGAACGTAAACTGCGCAACGCCATGCACGAAGTCGCAGCCCTGCGCGACCAGCTTGAAGAAGAAAATGCCTATTTGCAGGAAGCAATCAGCATCGAGCGCGCGCATCACGATATCATGGGCCGCTCGGATGCCATTCTCCAGATCATCAACCAGATTGAGCTGGTGGGCCCCACAGATACCAATGTCCTGATCCGCGGAGAAAGCGGTGTGGGAAAGTCTTTGCTGGCCTCTGCGATTCACAAAGACAGCATCCGCAAACGCCGCCCGATGATCCATTTCAAAGCAGGGGCAATCAGCCCCGAAAAGATCGAAAGCGAATTGTTCGGCCAGGTGCGCGGTGCCTTTGCAGGTGCGTTAAAGGACCGCCCGGGCAAGTTGGAACTGGCGCAGGGTAGTACATTGTTCATCGACGAAATCGGGGATATTCCGTTCGATGTGCAAGGCCATTTACTTGATGCGCTGCAAAACAGGCATGTGGTTCGTCTGGGGGATGACCAGACCCGCAGCCTTGATTTGCGTGTCATCGCGTCGACCAGTAGGAACGTAAACCGCGAAGTGCGCGCCGGGCGGTTGCGACAGGATCTTGTCCTCTACCTTGATGTGTTTCCGATCTCTTGTCCGCCGCTGCGTGAACGGCCCGAGGACATCCCAATCCTGACCGCTCACCTTTTGCGGATGGCCTGCAAGAAACTCGGCCGCAAGGTGCCGATCATTACAGAGGGCGCGATGCGCAAGCTGCAAGACTATCAATGGCCCGGAAACGTGCGCGAACTTGCAAACGTGATCGAACGGGGGGCGATCGTATCGCGCGCAGAAAAGCTTCTGGTCGAAATTCATAATGATGCCGCACCTGCCGCAGGCGCTGCGTCTGCCTTGATGACCGACGCGGCCGTGGAACAAATCCGGATCACAAACACAATTGCGTGCCTCAGGAAGACCGGTGGCAAAGTCTCTGGCAAAGATGGGGCCGCAGCCTTGTTGGGTATCAGACCCACAACGCTCTATTCCCGGCTTAAAAAACTCGGCTTGACAGAAGACGACTGGGAGCATGGTGGACGGTGATATTTTATGGGCCGGACGTTTCCGTCCGCGCCCGCAAACGGGAGAAGACATCGAAGAATACCTTGTTGGACACCCGCCGAAAAACCTGATTCCAAAATCATTTAGGTGCCGCCTTGAAGTCCGCACTGCCACCTGGCCCTAACCGAAACGAAACTCTGCTTTCAGCCCCTTGCGCTCGTGATGCCGTCTGATGCAGCGCCATCTCGGATGTTTGTTCCCTTTGTATAGACTTTCCAAAGGTCAGCAGATCGGATAGGCGTGGCAATCTTTGAAGATTTGGGACAGATCATGGCGCAAAATGCCACAATATATAAAGTCGAACTCTCAGTCTCCGATATGGATCGTGACTATTATGAAACCCATAAACTGACCGTGGCCAAGCATCCGTCCGAGACGGATGAACGGCTGATGGTCCGCATTGTCGCTTTTGCACTGAATGCACACGAGCATTTGGAAATGACGAAAGGCCTTTCAACAGATGACGAGCCCGACATCTGGCAGAAAAGTCTGAGCGGAGAGCTTGATGTATGGGTGTCGCTTGGGCTGCCGAGCGAAAAGGTCATGCGCCAATCCTGTGGCAAGGCCGACAAGGTGATTGTCTACCCTTATGGCGGCAAGCCTGCCGAGATCTGGTGGGACAAGATCAAAAACAGTACCAGCCGTTTTGATAATCTTCAGGTTATAAATTTTTCCGAAACCGACACGGCAGCATTAGCCAATCTGGCAAGCCGCGCGATGAAGCTCCAGATCAACATTCAAGACGGCGATGTGATGGTGAGTGTTGATAATAGCGTCGTGTACGTTACCCCCGTAAAATGGAAGAGTGCCGCGTAATTCACGTCTGCCTACTGCAAACGCAGGTTTTCTTGGCCCAGAATGGCGCCCAAGTCAGTGCCGCATCGCCACCGTCTGGATCAAGCAGGCTGCACTGCTACGCCAAATCTCGTGACCCTTCGTCTTGAAATGCGGGGATCTCAAGCCCTTCATCATTGCCTCGGGTACATATCTTGAGCCAGAGCAGACGCTTGGCGCCGCCGTGACTGCGCGCCTTGCACTCATCTTCATCCGGAACTGACCTTTAAAGCCTACGCGACTACCGCCCTCATCGTAGATGGGTAAAATCTACGCAAAACCTAGACCGATGTTTAAAAAAGGGTCAACTGACTGAGGGAAAAATTGGACACAATCTCTTAGCGGATGAACAGGTTGCTTGATATCCGCGGATCTTGCAGCATGTCGAAGTGAAACGCCCGCATCGTAAGATACTATATCCCAAAATGAGGTTTGCATGACAGAGAATGCCCCCCCTTCCCCACAACAAAGCACGACGCTCAAAGGAATGCTGTTAGGGCTTCTTTCTTTCGCAGTTTACGCAACCCACGATGCGGCCATCAAACAGCTGGGGGAAAGTTACTCGCCTTTCCAAACCGTATTCTTCGTCGTTCTGCTCAGCTTTCCTGTCGTTACGTTGATGCTCGTAACTGACCGAACAGAAGCAAATCTTCGTCCGCGCACCCCGCTTTGGACCTCGATCCGTACCGTTTCTGTTGTGTTGGGTGGTCTTTGCGCCTTCTACGCCTTTTCCGTACTTCCGATGGCCGAAGTCTATGCAATCTTTTTCGCGGCACCCTTGTTGATTACCATTCTGTCCGTTCCCATTCTGGGCGAGATCGTGCGTGCGCACCGCTGGGCGGCGGTCTGTGTCGGCTTGGTTGGCGTGCTGGTAGTTTTGCGGCCCGGTATGACCGCTTTCGAACTCGGGCATATCGCCGCTTTGGTCTCCGCTTTCAGCATCGCATTGACCGCCGTCGTCATGCGCAAGATTGGCGCGGGCGAGAGGCGCGAAGTCTTGCTGCTGCACCCGATGCTGGCGAATTTCGTGATCATGTTGTTCGTATTGCCGTTCGTCTATGTCCCGATGCCGCTGGCAGATCTCGGATTGACGCTGGTTGTGGCAGTATTTGCCGTCATTGCGATGACGCTGATGATCCGCGCCTATACCCTTGCCGAAGCTGCGCTGGTCGCGCCCATGCAATACAGCCAGATCATCTGGGCGTCATTGTTCGGCTGGATGTTTTTTGATGAAACCTCTGATTTGATGACGCTCGGTGGAGCAAGTATCATTATCGCAAGCGGTGCTTACATCGTTGTGCGGGAAAGCAAAGGGGCAACATCCCTGAACCAACCTGTGTTGCTGGGTCTGACCCGCAGGCCCGAAATGGGCGGTTTGCCCCGACTGAGCGTCGCAAATCCGGATGTAACACGCGCAGCCGAACCGATGAGAAAATAGAAGGCAGTTCCGAACCTCACCATGCGCAAATGAAAAAGCGCGTCTGAGCATAAGGATAGGCGCGCTTTCTATGAAGACTGAATTACCACTCGGCAAATGCGCTGCAAACAGCGATTAACTCAGAGTGAAACCCTGCATCTGATCCTCAGACCAATATCGGATATCCTGCTTTTTCACCATTGTACGGTTTGCGATCATCCGGTTACGCCGCTCTTCTTTTGGCATTGTGAGTGCGAAATGGATCGCGCTGTCCATTGATTTGTTTGAAAACGGGTTTGCCGGAACGGTGGCGGGCAACGCCACCGCCGCGCCTGCGAACTCTGACAAGACCAGAGCACCATCCTCATCACTGCGTGCAGCACAAAACTCCTTGCAAACAAGGTTCATGCCATCCGCAAGCGGCGTGATCCAAGCAACATCGGCTGCAAGGTAATATGCCACCAGACTTGTGAAGGGAACCGCACGGGAAATCAGCGCAATAGGCTGCCATTCCAACGTTCCGTACTGGCCATTGATCTTGCCTGCCAAGCTCTCCAGATCGCGCTGTATTTCCTCGTAGGCGGTCATGTTGCGATTGGCTGCAACCGATACATGCATCAGCCGTACCTTGCCGCGCAGATCAGGATGCGTCTGCAACAGCCGCTCATAGCTCTCCAGTTGCTCTATGCCGCCCTTGGTATAGTCCGTCCGCCCTACCGAAAGGATCAGCTGGCTGTCCTTCATCTCGGATTTGATATCTGCTACTTTTTGCTTGGTCTCCTCGCGCGCCGCGACCTCTTCGATATAAGCCACATCAACGCCGACAGGGCTGGCCTGAAGATGAACGGTTCGGTTTTCGTACATGACTTTTGTCACCACGGACTGCTCGGAGAGCGCGGACGTTTCCACATTCATGTCCGGCCCCACTTTCTTGCGCGCCAGGGTGTCGACCTCAAGCAATGAGCGGGCAGCAGAAACGAAGTTGTTCACATACCTGGGGATATGAAAGCCGATAACATCACAACTCAGCAGGCTTTCAAGGATCTCTTTGCGCCACGGCAGGACATTGAACATATCCGCTCCGGGAAATGGGGTGTGGTGGAAAAAGCTGATTGTCACATCAGGGCGGAGTGTTCTCAAATAGCCAGGTACAAGCCACAGGTTATAGTCATGGATCCAGACCACAGCTCCGTCTGCGGCTTCTGCCGCAGCAGCTTCGGCAAATGCCCAGTTCACCTCGCGAAATGTGGGCCAATCGACCGGATCATAATTGTACCGCTCTTTGAAGCCATGCAGAATTGGCCAGAATGCTTCTTTCGATGATACGTGATAAAAGCTGCTGACCTGCTCCTTTGTCAGCGGAAGTCTTGATACCGTATAGGTGCCGAAATGGTCGTCGATATCAATGACACGTTCGAAGTCAGGATTGGCAGTATCTTCGGCCTCTTTCCACGCGATCCACGCGCCTTTTTCAAAACGGCCAAAAAAGGATTTGAGCGTCGGGACAATCCCGTTCGGGCTGGAATTCTCCCGATATTCGATTTTTCCGTCAACCAGGACCTCTTCGTAAGGTTCTCGGTGATAGACAATAACAAGATTGGATCGCATATCAGTTTTCCTTTGGTAAATCGTGAAGCTTGAATGCGGCGATGGCTTCAAGGATGCCTCCTGCTCCATGGGCGGCAGCGAAATGTACGCTTTCGATACCCTCAAGTAACTCAATCAACGCAGGCTCCGAATTTCCAACCGCAACGGATTGAAGACCGGACGCCAACATGGAGTGATCATTCACCGTATCGCCCGCGCACAGAACTCTTTGTGCAGAGATACCCAGATGTTGGATCAGACGTTTGATTGACGGACCTTTGGAAATACCCTTTGGCAGCACGTCGAAATATCGGTCGTCCGAGATAAGCCAATCCAGCCCGAGCGCATCGATCTTGGATTTTGCAGAACCGTCAAAGCTGTCAATATCGAGATCATAACTGACACGGTACCGAAAGCGGGTGGATTGTAGGGCAAGACCTGGATGCCCCTCGAGTGTACTGCGCACTTTGGGCCCGGCGTCATTCCATTGTGCGGCAATTGCCCGTTCCAGTGGCGCGATCGGTTTGATCATTCCATCTGGCCCCACTCCGGCAATAGTTGTGCCAACATCGCCCACGACGTATTCTGGCCATGGCAACTCGTTTGCACGGCACATTTCCATTATGAATTGAGGATCTCTGCCCGTTACAAAAATTAAGCCTACGGTTGCCCGATTGTTTTCGATCCAGTCGTAAAGGACACGTCGGACCTCCTTCGATCCACCCAGAAAAGTTCCGTCAAGATCTGTGGCAAGGGTAAAGCGACGCTCGGCGATGGGTGGGATATCAGATTGCAGGATATTCATTTCAATGTTTCCTTTGCCGCATCCGAAGTTTCGCTAAAGCTGGTTGCAGATCCGCCTCTTTGTGATGTGCAACAGTGATAGTCACACCGATAGGCACAGGCACCTCTGCCCCAAGTTTAAAATCGGAAACCGATTTTACAAACGCCTCATCCGCCAAGACATGCCCATCAAATGACTTCCACATCCGTGTTCCTCCACTCAATTCGAGATCAGAAAGGTCGATAGGATGGCGGCTTTTCCGACTGGCAAAATTGACGCTCAAGGGTCGTGGCAGCCCAGATTGGGAATGGTGACTGGTATGAGCTGGCACCATCCGCGGGGTAAACTGTCTATTACTTGCTTCGAGCACCGCAATTCGCTGACAGGGTCTTTTGGTGTCGCTAGAACTAGAGCACTTGATAAGCAACTCCTTTCAAGTGTTCGGTGGATCGCTATCTATGATTTCAGGCGCAACCGGAAGGATCGCGCATATCAGATGCACCATTTGGCACCTGGTCCTTTGCAACATTATAGTTGCGGCAAGACAGATGCCGTATGCTACCCACCTGTCTGGCGGGCGCGAACTAGATCCTAGCTCAGAATACTGAGTGCCAAACATCAAGGGGCGCGCCCTTGATTACGCAGGATCTCTGGAACAAATTCTAGATTTGATTAAATTTTATGCAGCTAGGCATTTTGGCCAGATGATGTCCGAGTGGATGATGTAGGGGCCCGTCTTAAAGTAACGAGATTCTCCATCTTTTTTCCTCCACATAGGCTAATTGCCCGCCCTGCCCGCCTCAACTGATTTTGCTCTGGAACTGGCCGTGGCCAAAATCGTCTTCTGCTTCCCGCAGAGAACCGCTCTGATACTCCGGATTGTTGCATCTGGTGCGGTTTTTATGAAAGATACGATCTTCGGCTTTCCCACCTTTCAACAATAGGGCGTGGAGATGTCGTCCGCTGCGGAAAGCGCGAATGTCCGCTCCGTGCTTCAATAATTTTCATCCAGTTTGGCGTGATCATTCAAGACCACCGTTCATCCCCAAGTTATCTCCTGTTCCAACCACGCACAGGAGCCACTCATGTCCTTCACTCTAAATGGCAAAAGCCATGACATCCCACCCGATTGGGCCGACGAGCCGCTGCTGTTCTTGTTGCGTGACCACTTCGGGCTGACGGGTGCGAAATTCGGCTGTGGAGTCGGTATTTGCGGGGCCTGCACGATCATTATGGATGGTTTGGCCACGCGCGCCTGCACAACTCGGGCTGGCGAGGTGGATGGCCGGAGCGTCCGCACGATCGAAGGCCTGGCCGAGGGGGATGTCCTGCATCCGGTGCAGCAGGCCTGGCTGGATCATGGGGTGCCGCAATGTGGATATTGTCAGGCGGGGCAGATCATGGCGGCGGTCGCGCTGCTGGAACAGGTGCGCGATCCTTCGACTGACGACATCGATGCGGCGATGGACGGGAACCTGTGCAGGTGTGGCACCTATACACGGATCCGTGCCGCGGTCCTGTCTGCGGCGGAGCGGACCTGATGCTTCGGCGCGCGTTTCTGACGGCTGCTGCGGGCGGGCTGTTGGTGCTGATCGGCGCGGGGGCCGGTGTCTTGAACCAGGTGCCCGTCATTCCCAAACGACCCAATCCAGACACGGAAACAGCACTTGGCTGGATCACGCACCGGGATGGGCGCTTCACTCTGACACTGCCCCGCGCCGAGATGGGACAGAATATCGCAACCGCACTGAAGCAGGTCGCCTGCACCGAGCTTGAGGCTGATTGGGACGTGGTCAACGTGGTGCTACATGCAACCGACATGTCGCGCGTCAAGGCGACAGTCGGCAGTGAATCTGTGATGCTCTTCGCCGAACCCTTGGCGCAGGCCTGCGCCGCCTTGCGCGATGCCTTGGCGGCGGGACAGGCCGCCGGAGAGGTCAGCGTCACGTCCCGCCCGTTGGCCGATTTGCGCAGCCTTCGCGTCGGTGGGCTGATCGGTGCCAGCCCCGAACTCACGCAAGGCCGCGAGATCGTCACAGGCTTGCCGCTCTATGCCGCCGATACGCGGCTGCCAGGGATGCTTTATGGTTGCGTGCTGCGCGCCCCTGCTTCGGTCGAGGTGCAGTCCGGTCCCTTGCGCTGGAACGTTGAGGCCGTGCGCGGAGTGCCGGGCTTTGTCGCAGTGGTCGAAGACTGCGGTCCGCCAATCGGCAAAGCTCATGGGCTGGGCATCGTCGCGGCCCGGCCCGGCGCGCTGGAGGCTATCGCCGAGGCTCTGGACATCGAGTGGTCGATCGCTGGCCCGCATGCGCGGTCGGATATTGCGCGGGCGGTCGACGTGGATGCCCGCCTGTCTGACAGTGCGCTGCCCCATGTGGTGCTAGACGGCGCGCCGGAGGATGGCGCTTGGGATGTCGACCTGCGCGTTGATATTCCCATAGCCGCCCATGGCCCCATCGAGCCGCGCGCGGCCGTGGCCTCAATGCAGGACGGCGCGCTGCGGGTCTGGGCCGGAACGCAGGATGCCTTCTATATCCGCGATTTTCTGGCGGACGCCTTCGGGCTGTCAGCCAAGACAGTCACGGTTCAGTCCTGCCGGATCGGCGGGGCCTTCGGCGGCAAGACGATCTGCACGGTCGAGGCCGAAGCGGCGGCATTGACGCTCGCCACGGCCCGCCCCGTCAAGGTGCAGTGGACGCGGGCGCAGGAATACGCGCTGGGGTTCCATCGCCCACCATCGTCGCACCGGATTAAGGCGCGCGTGGCGCAAGGGCGGATCACTGACTGGGACCATGCGCAGATGAGTTCGCACATCATGTTCACCGCCGCCGTCGTACCATCTTGGATGCAGCGCGGCACCGACATGTTCGCGGGCGACGGTGGCGTGGCGCGGGGCATGGCCGCCCCCTATGTGTTGGGCCGGGCTCGCGCGGCCTATGACATGGTGCGGCTGCCCGTGCATACCGGCCCATGGCGGGGCTTGGGTGCCGGACCGAATGCGCTGGCTATCGAATGCGCCATCGATGAGGCCGCGCGGATGGCGGGCGTTGATCCGCTGGCGTTTCGTCTTGCGCATGTTGCCGACCCGCTTCTGGCAGGGGTTCTTGAGCGCGTGGGGGAGATCGCGAAGTGGGGAAGCGCGCCTGCCCCGGTCGATGGTCTGCGGCTGGGGCGCGGTATCGCCTGCGGCACCTACAAGGACACCAGCCATGCCGCGGCGGTGGCCGATGTGGCTGTAGATCGCCAAGGCCGGGTGCGGGTGTCGCGGATGTGGTGCGTCCATGACTGCGGGCTGGTTATCAACCCCGATCAGGTCCGCGCGCAATGCGAAGGCAATCTGGTCTGGAGCCTTGGCATGGTGTTGACCGACGATCTGCCCACAGATGCCGGGCATGTAACGGCCCAGACCTTTGCCGATGCCCCGATACCGCGCATGACCGATGTACCGGCCATAACCGTGGATCTGATCCAAAGCGACCGCCCGCCGCAAGGTGCGGGAGAGACCGCCATGGTCGCCGGCCCCGGTGCTATCGCCAATGCGATCCGGGCGGCGACGGGACGACGCCCTGCGCGGTTTCCGGTGCGGGCCAAGGATCTGGCGACATGACAAAAGACGGCAACGGTCAGCGTGATGCAGTGCAATCCTCGGCCTCCCCTTGGCTGTTCGGGCGTGAGTGGCTTCGGGCCCCGCTGCGCGTCGGGGCCGTCGTCCCTTCCAGTGCAAGGCTTGCAGATGCCATGACGCAAGGCCTGACGGCGACCTGTGGATCCATTATCGAACTCGGCCCCGGCACAGGGGTGTTCACGGCGGCCCTGCTGCGACGCGGGATTCCGGCGTCGCAAGTTGCAGTCATTGAGGCGAGCGAGAGCTTTGCCGCAGCCTTGGCGTTGCGGTTTCCTCAGGTCGCTGTGATCCATGACGATGCGGCGCGTATCCGCTATGTCACGCCCTTTGATCCCGGGGCTGCAGATATGGTCATCTGCGGTCTGCCACTGCTGTCGATGCAGCCAACCAAGGTGCTGCGGATCTTGGCGGGCTGCATGACGGTTCTCAAACCAGATGGCGAGATGCGCCTGTTCACCTACGGGCAGCGCTGCCCGATCCCGTCCGCGATGCTTGCCCGTCTGGGTCTTGTGGCACAGCGCCGAGCCTTTGTTCCTTTGAACATGCCACCCGCTTCGGTCTATGCTGTTTTCACAAAGGAGCAGAGCGCATGATGAGACCAGTCGATGGAACCGATTTTGCCTCTGCCGCCATGATGCGCCTGGTCGCAGCAGGGCTGTCCCGGCAAGGCATCTCCATCCCGGTGCCGACATCCGCAACCGCGCATGTTTCACTCATCGCCAAGCGTGATGCGCTCGGCAATGTCCTTGCGGTCCATGGCCCTCTGGCCATACTCTCCATAGCAGACGCCGCGCGATCGATGGCACCTGAGCCTGTCGTGCAAGCCCTCACCCGTTCAAAGGACATTGCTGACCTCCTGGAGCGGTGGCACCGGCTCGAACGCTTCAGCCATGGGCGACACACGATTGCAGCAGAGCTGCTTGGCGCGGACAGCTTTCTTCTGACCCATCAGGCGCGAGACGATGGACCGCCGCCAAGTCTGGCGGAAAGCCTTCTGGTGCTCGGTCTTCTCACGGTCCTGACCGAGATGATCGGATCGACGGATGTGACGCTCGCCGATGCAACGGGCGAGGTCTGGCGCAGCCATGGCAAATGGTACAGTCCAAGTGTAACTAAAAGGATCGATAGCGTCATCCTGACAGCGGCGGCCAAGCGCGCGACCATAGTTAGTCCTGATGCGGGTCTGGACCCTGACCCGGTTTCATACCTGCGAAAACGCCTGGTTGCTGACCCGCTGCGCCGCTGGACAGTTGCCAGTCTCGCCGCCGAAACTGGTGCCTCACCCCGCACATTGCAGCGTCGTCTGACCGAGAGGTCGGTCTCTTTCTCGCGCCTTGTAACAGAGGCGAGGGTCGAGATTGCGGCAACTCATCTGTGTAATGCAAACGGTCCTGCGCTGGCAGAGATTGCCTTCATCGCAGGATTTGCAGATCAAGCACATTTTGCACGTACGTTCGGCCGCGCTGTTGGTAGGACACCCAGCGGATACCGTGTTGACTTCGGTCAGTAGCTGGTAACAGGCCAACCCACTCGCCTGCCCTGATCGCCAGGCCAAGATTGCAAAATAAGTGGGCGCCGCTGCGGACACTCAGGCTAGTTGTCTGAACGACCGCTACGGGCGCATATCCTCTAGCGGACATCATTTTCCCCCAATGTTGAAACTCCACCACTTTGGACGACTAGCTCGTTAAGAATGGGCCGACGGAATGAGGTCTTTGGAGGTGGTTTTGTAAAAGCACCCCATCACTAGCGCAATGACCGCGTCACTCTCTATTGTGCGTATCGAACTTCCACATTTCGGCGAAAGGCAAGGCTGGAATACTCCGATGACGGGTAAGTAGACGGAAAGCGCCCCTGTCCTGTCCAAAACACTGCACTTTCGGAAAACTCTACCCACAGTGTAGTCAGGGGCCCGCTATGACGTTGGCACGTTTTGCACGAGCATGTGTGAGGTCTTGATGCGGGAGCCGCTGCCTCGAACCGAATAAAGCCGCAAAGGCATCCTCCAACATGAACTGCTTTGCCTGCAAATTGTTACGCCCCTCGTTTCGCCAGTTCGTCTCAGGATTTTGTTCTACCAAAGCGTACCTTCGATAATCTGATCCGGAAAAGAGGGTTGTGCAGCCCGCAGATCCGAAATGCTCCGCATAGCAGTCATCGCTGCTTCCTTCAGCGAAGGTCTGCTAGGAGCCCTCTTTTCCGATTTTCTGGACTGCAGCTAAAGTCCACTTTCGGGAAATGGACATTTAAAGCTTTTCTGCGCCGTTCCATTGATGCCATTCACAGGGGGGTCTCCGCTGCAGTGCGGCCTGCGTAAAGCGACCATCCAAACATCTAGCGGGCATTTAAGTTGAAGTCTGGTGCAATTGGCGGATACCCCCAATCGGGACGATGCGTCTATATTTCTTATGCTGTGATATGCATTGGATTGTATTTGAACCCTGCCCGCCATCTGCGCCCGGAAAAGTATTGTTGGGTAGGTTAAGGCCAACTCCTTGTCAAAAAACGCATTGAATTGTGCCAAACAAGTAGCGCAAGTTGATCCCGAACGGGCGCTTAGGCGATTATGTGTTTCAAAGCGGTATGGAGGCATCAGCATGAAATGGGCACGAGGAATAAAGGGCGACGGCACTGAAGTGACGGGTGTGGTCGTAGACGAAATGCTTCAACCGCGTGCCTCTCTCGGTTCGGATTCTCAGATCGGCGAGGCCATTGCGCTGGCCGATCTTACTCTGGTTTCACCTGTGGTCCCGGGCAAGTTCATAGGCCTTTGGAATAACTTCAAGGCAGCGGCTGAAAAAGGCGGAATGGAGCATCCTGAGCATCCCTTGTATTTTTTCAAGGCGGATACTTCGCTCAGTGGTCCGGGGTCCGAGGTTATGCTGCCCGCGGCAGCAGGACGGGTGGTTTTCGAAGGCGAACTTGGGATCGTGATCGGCAGCACATGCAAGAACGTAACGCCCGAGGACGCCAAGGGCATGATTTTCGGGTACACATGTATCAATGATTTCACCTCTCTTGATGTGTTGAATGCGGATCCGTCTTTTCCGCAATGGACCCGCGCAAAAAGCTTTGATGGGTTTGGTGTCGTTGGTCCGGTAATCGAGACTGAGATCGACTGGAGCGCGCTGACGATTAAAGTTTTCGTAAATGACAGAGAGAGGCAGTCCTATTCGACCGAGGACATGATCCTTTCTCCCGAGCAGATCGTCAGCTGCCTGTCGCAAGACATGACGCTCAACCCTGGAGATCTTATCGCCTGCGGCACCTCTATTGGTGCCCGGCCTGTAAAGCCTGGCATGATGGTTGATGTCGTGATCGAAGGGATCGGCAGGGTTGGTGTAACTATGGTGGCGTCACCGGACTGATGAGCACCGGTAGGAAATAGGGCGTCCCCTGTCGAGCAAAGAGGTCCCCGACGGCCCAAACCCCCTTTTTTGATCGCGTTCAGTTTGCCCCACAGACGAAGCATTCGACCCAACTGCTGTGCTCATGCTCAGCAAAGCTCGAGCGTGTTTGTCTTTTGTAAAGGCCGCTAAGGTCGCCGTTTCATTGTGCTATCGAGTTCAGCCGTGACGATGACAGCAAGCGGTATCCTGAATTTTGTAGCTGCACTGCACCTGATCCCCGATGCCCACGGTCATGTGATTCGTGTCTGCGGAATGAACCAAGTCATGCAAAATTCGTTCAAAAAGACGCCATTCTGCCGTTTGATCAAACAGCATACCATCGAATACCGAAAAAGATACGGTTTACAAGGGCTTATAAAACCACAAGAAATTTTGATCGAAAGTATATTTCAAATTAAAATGTGTTGACGAAATATAATTGCGTGATCAATACAGGGCTACATGCGGAAGGTGGTCTTATGTGCTTGATTTCGCTCAGTGAAGATGGCTGTTACTGACGGCGCAAGAACGCAGAGGAAGTTTGGCGATGATAAAATCCATCCTGGTCCCTGTGCGTGGTGACGGCATGGTTTCAACCGTGCTCGCACATGCGGCCGAGCTCGCCAAGCAGCACGAGGCAGAGGTCAATGTCGTACACTGTCGCGCTCAAGCCAAAGATCTGCTTCCGCAAGGCATTCCGTTAAACGACTTTGCGCGCAAGGTGATGATGGAACAGGCTGGCGAGCTTGCGAACCGGCAGGAAGATCACCTGCGCGGTATTTTGCACCGCTTGGCGCGCGAGTTCGGTCTTCGGGAGGATGTCGATACAGACGGCTCTGCAAGATGCACCTTTACGGAAGAAGAAGGCCGCATGGCGGATGTAGTCAAACATGCGGGGCGGCTGTCGGATCTCATTGTTCTTCCAAAACCACAGCGAGAGCGCAATCTGGGCCAAAGCTCTCTGAAAGCCGCGCTTTATGGTACGGGACGGCCCGTTCTTATCTGTCCAGCGCAGATGCAGCCCGACGAAACCTTTGCGCAGCATGTGGCGGTGGGATGGAACGGATCCTTGCCCGCAGCCCGCGCCGTCGCGTCATCATTGGACATCGTGCATGCGGCCAAACGGGTTAGTATTTTGACGGGTGGAAAAGTGCAGTCCCATGGACCAACCGTGGACGAGTTGGTGGCCTATTACGCGCTTCGCGGCATCACAGCGGAGGTCGTACGTTTCGAAGGGAAAGACCCGGCGACCGAACTCCTCAAGACCAGCAAGAGCATTGGAGCCAGCCTGCTGGTGATCGGGGCCTACAGCCACAGCCACGAGACAGAGATGCTCTTCGGCGGCAACACCGAGCGCATCGTGGACAAAACAGACATACCAATTTTGATGGCACATTGAACCAATCGAAGAGCCTGACGACGGCAGAAAAATAGCGGGGCAACACCCCCTCGTAAGATGAAGACTGCGCAAACTGCGCAAAACATACGTCCGCATCGACGGACATTTTTAGGGAGGAACACACAATGAAACTTTCAAAGAGATCTTTTCTAGGCATGGTCATGGGCAGCACCCTTGCGACCCTGCCAGTTTCGGTTCTGGCGCAGGAGTGGGAACCTACCCGCCCGATTGATTTCACGATCATGGCAGGAGCCGGTGGCGGCGCGGATCAGATCGCGCGGTTCGTGCAATCTGTGGTCGCATCGAACGATATGACAAACCGCCCCTTGATCCCGACAAACCGTGGCGGCGGCTCCGGCGCCGAAGCGCTGTTGCACCTCAATGGCGCACGCGACCCAGACCATACGCTCATGGTTACGCTGAACTCATTCTACACAACGCCGATCCGCCAAGAGGGTCTGGGTATCGATATTGAGACGTTCACACCGATTACGATGATGGGCGTCGACCCGTTTGTGCTCTGGGTTCACAAAGACTCCGGCATCACAACTTTCGAGCAGTACATCGATAAAGTCCGTGAACTGGATGGCGAATATGTGATGGGCGGAACAGGCACCGGGCAGGAGGACTCGATCGTCATCGCGTATCTGTCTGGCGCTTACGACCTTGATATCAAGTATATTCCATATGATGGGGGTGGTGCGGTGGCCAAAGACCTTGCCGGCCAGCAAATCATGGCGACCGTCAACAACCCTGCCGAAGCCAAGGGCTTCTTTGAGGCTGGCGACTTTGTTCCACTCCTCGCCTTCTCGGACGAGCGTATGGATGCCTATCCAGATGTTCCGACCTTGAAGGAAAAGGGACACGACTTCTCCTATTATAACCAGCGGGCCATCGTCGGTGCGCCGGGCATGTCGGACGAAGCTGCGACCTACTATCGAGAGCTATTCAGCAAGGTCTATGAAGGCGAAGAATGGCAGACCTATCTCGTGTCTGAAAGCTTGTCTCCGCTTCCGATGGATGAAGCTGAAACCCGCGCCTACTGGGCAACGCAGGTTGAAAACCACCGTCAGCTTCTCTCCGAAATTGACAGCTAAACCAAACAGACCGAAAGAGGGCAAACATGCGTAAAGGTGAGATTTCACTCGCAGGGCTTCTTGCCCTCTTTTCACTCTATCTGATGTGGAAGAGCGCCGAACTGCCGATCGGATTCATTCGCGGTCAAGGGCCGGGTGGTGGGTTTTGGCCCTTCTGGCTCTCAGTGGGTATGCTGCTCAGTTGCTTGGCCATCGCGTGGAACTGGTGGCGCGGCAAAAGCCCGGCGTCTGTCTCTGAGGAGCCGCTTATGAATGCATTCGGGTGGCGCACGGTCTTGCATGTGGGCGGAGGGGTCGTCGGGTTCGTGGCGTTGATTTCCATCGTGTCGATGTACGGGGCAGTCGCCATTTTTCTTGTCTACTACCTGAGATTTTTGGGTCGGCACTCATGGCTGTTGACATTCGCGATGGCTCTTATTCTTCCTGTTGGGCTTTTCTTCTTTTTCGAAGGGGCGATGCAGATTTCGATGCCCCAAGGCATGCGGTTCACGCAGCCATTCTTCGATCTGATGTACGACATCATCTACTGACGTAGCCCCAAGCCAAGGATCATCATGGAAGTCTTCTCTTTTCTTGTCAGCGGCATATTTACGGCGCTTGAACCCATTAATCTGGGACTTATCCTGATCGGCGTGACGGTCGGACTGTTCATTGGGGCAATGCCGGGTTTGGGCTCCGTGAATGGCGTCGCAATCCTTTTGCCAATCACGTTTCTGGTGCCCCCCGCCTCGGCCATTATCTTTCTTGCAGCGATCTACTATGGCGCCATGTATGGCGGTGCGATTTCATCGGTCACATTGGGAATACCAGGTGCCTCGACTGCGGTGGCGACAACGTTTGACGGGCGGCCTTTAGCACTACAGGGACGCGCAAGTCTTGCTCTCGTGACGGCAGCACTGGCCTCTTTTGTGGGTGGCACTGTCGCCACGGTGTTCTTCACCCTGTTTGCCCCGGTTCTTGCGACTGTGGCGCTCAACTTTGGCCCTCCCGAGATATTCGCCCTGATGCTGCTGGCCTTCGCGACGTTCGTTGGTCTGGGTGGGGACGATATTCCCAAAACAGTTTTCTCGATCTGCTTCGGCTTGGTGCTTGCGACAGTCGGGTTCGATACCATTTCTGGCGAACCGAGACTTGTACTTTTTGACATCCAGGGCTTCCTGCGTGGCATCGGCTTTATCGTGCTGGCGATCGGCGTCTACGGCATCGGAGAGATGCTTTGGACGATTGAACAGACCCGCGGCGAGATTACGACAACAAACCCCAAGATGACCGCGAGAGGCCTCGCCTCGGACGCCAAGGAAGCGGTGCGAAGGGGGTGGAAAGGAACTTGGATCGGCTCGATACTCGGCTTCTTCGTTGGTGTTCTTCCGGCCGCAGGAGCCACACCAGGATCTCTGATGGCTTATGGCGTTGCAAAGATGGTCTCAAAGAACCCCGATGAATATGGAAAAGGGTCCCCCGATGGCGTTGCAGCCCCTGAGGCGGCCAATAACTCTGCGTCCACGGGCTCCATGCTCCCGATGCTGACCCTCGGCATTCCGGGCTCTCCAACGACTGCAATCCTGTTGGGCGGAATGGTGATGTGGGGACTGACGCCGGGTCCGCGCCTTTTCATCGACGAAAGCGAGTTCGTATGGAGTCTGATCGGATCCTTCTATATCTCCAACATGGCGGCGGTCGTGATCAACCTCGCGTGTATCCCACTGTTTGTATGGATGCTCCGCATGCCGTTTACGATCCTTGCCCCGCTGATTTTTGTATTGTCAATCGTGGGTGGCTTCGCCGCTTCTCGTAGCATGCATGATCTATGGTTGATTGTGATTTTTGGACTTGGAGCATTCTTTATGCGCAAGTTTGATTATCCGCTCGCTCCTGCTGTTCTGGCGATCGTCCTCGGACCGATTGCCGAACCGACACTGCGCCAATCATTACTGTTGTCATCAGGCGACCCAATGATCTTCTTCACCAGACCAATCGCGGGGCCGATTACAGTGGTTGCGATTATCTTGATCCTCCTGCCTGCCTTCAAGATGCTACGCCGCAAGCGTAAGGTGGCCCATGACTGAACAATGCGAAGACATTGGTCGAGTGACAAAGCCGACTAAAATACAAAAGAGATGAAAGATACGCCATGCAAAGACTAGAAGACCTTATACAACCGCATCCCGATACCGCCAACGCGATCGGTGCACCAGGCCGTGATTGGATGACTTATGGCAATCTTAAGGCGCTTGCAAAAGACGTCCGCCGTACATTGCGCGAGGCAGGTATTGGCGCAAGTGATCGCGTTGCAATTGTCTTGCCCAACGGACCGGAAATGGCTGCCGCTTTTGTCACTGTTGCGCAATCTGCTACCACGGCCCCGTTGAACCCGGCCTATAAGGAGGACGAATTCGCGTTCTACCTTGAAGATCTCAAAGCACGCGCAATCATTGTCGAGGCAGGCTATGACGGCCCCGCCCGCGCGGCCGCTGATCGGTTTGGCATGACGATCATAGAACTGACAGCGACCCAGCCAGCCGGTACTTTCACGCTGTCCACCGATGTGACCGGCAGTGCCCCTGATACGGTCCCCGCCGCTGACGATGTGGCGCTCATCCTTCACACATCTGGCACCACATCGCGCCCCAAGATCGTGCCGCTCTTGCAATCCAATGTTGTAGCCTCTGCGCAAAACATCGTTGTTTCGCTCGCTTTGAGTCCGGAGGACTGCTGCCTCAACGTGATGCCATTGTTCCATATCCACGGCCTTATTGCCGCCGTCAGTGCATCGCTGGCCGCAGGGGCGTCGATCAGTTGCGCCCCGGGGTTTGATGCGCTCAAGTTCTACGGCTGGCTCGAAGAGGTTGATCCCTCTTGGTACACCGCCGTGCCCACAATGCATCAAGCCATTCTGGCGCGCGCCCCGCGCAATGCGGACATCATCAAAAATGCGCGTCTGCGCTTTTTGCGATCCTCCTCCTCTTCCCTGCCCGGTCCTGTGATGACCCAATTGGCCGAAACCTTTGGCGCGCCTGTCGTAGAGGCCTATGGTATGACTGAGGCGGCTCATCAGATGTGCTGCAACCCGATAGAGCCGGGCCGCCAGAAACCGGGCGCCGTCGGTCTGCCCGCTGGTCCCGAAGTGCAGATCGCCCATGAAGTGGAAAACCGCCTGATTGAGGGCGTCGGTGAGATTGCCATTTCCGGTCCAAACGTAACACCCGGCTACGAGGCGAACCCCGAAGCCAATGAGAAGAACTTTTTTGAGGCGAATGGCAAACGTTGGTTTCGCACTGGCGATCAGGGCATGTTTGATGAGGATGGCTATTTGTCCCTCACCGGTCGCCTGAAGGAAATCATCAACCGCGGCGGGGAAAAGATCAGCCCGCTAGAGGTGGATGGAGTCCTCTCTGATCATCCAGCCGTCGGGCAATGTGTAACCTTCGCAGTGCCACACGCAAAGCTGGGGGAAGATGTAGCCGCTGCTGTAGTTCTAAAAGAGGGTCAAAGCGCCACTGACCGCGAAATTCGTGATTTCGCGAGCGAACGGCTGGCCGCGTTCAAGGTCCCTCGAAAAGTTCTCATACTTGATGAGATCCCGAAGGGCGCGACGGGCAAACTCCAGCGCATCGGCCTCGCCGAAAAACTGGGCCTAACCTAGAGCTATTGCCGGGCTGCTGCCCTCTTGAGGGACGCAGGCTGGCACGTGAATGACAAACGTGTCGTCCGCTTATGGCGACGAGAGGGGCTCAAAGTGCCAATGAAACAACCGAAGAAGGGGCGGCTCTGGCTGAACCCTCTCGAGACATTGCTGCGCACTGCCTTGCAGGGCAATTGTCCATATCACCATTTGGTCGCCCGATCAGGCGTCCGCCCAACCCTTTAACCCCAAGGCTTGAGGTCGTCCGGTGTACTTTGAGGTAGGTCGCATCGATGGGGATGGTCTTGTCGTAGCGGGCTTCCGCCGCCAAACCCATCATAATCCGCGCGAACACGCCCATATCACTCCACCTGTTCCATCGATTGTAGAGCGTCTTGTGAGGGCCACACTCCAAGGCGCATCGGACCCGCGCAAACCATTGGGATTGAGAAAGAAGCATCCTTTGACCCGTATCTAAGCACACGAATGTTCGGATGCGCAGCAACAATCAAAGCACGAGTGGCATGAATTGTATGTTTAGTTCTCCATGTCCGCTTTAGTGTTTGGGATTAGGTCTAGCGCACCTGCAGTAAATGTCCGGAGGCCACCCTTGGTACAGAACGACACCTCCGCCACATACCTGCAATTCGTCGGCAGCCACATGCCGCGGTGCATTCGACAGAACGGCAGCAGCGCGGACAAACCGAACATTCATCAGTTCGCAGGCAGGTAGTTCTTCAGGCTGCAATCAAGATCGGAAACTTTGGTGTGTCTAGCTACCTTACCGGAGGTTGCGTGGTTCGGACAGAGTGGCCACATACTCCCGAACCAAGCAGCTATCAGCCAAGATATGCGTCGGTATCAGTCACAGTAGCGTAGGTGCCGCTGAGTGCGCCCATGATAGTCGCGTGGACTTGCTCGGCCGGTACTGTCACATTGCCAAAAGACGTCTCCTTTGCGCCGCAGGCGTCCTCGACTACCGTCACATCGAAACCGAGGTCGCGAGCCGCACGTGCCGTCGAATCAATACACATCTGTGACATCGCTCCACAGATCGCAACAGAGCTCACTCCGGCATCGCGAAGCATTGCCTCAAGCCCTGTGTTCTGGAAACTGTTCGGCCTGTGCTTCAGGACCCTCGCTTCATCCGCTTGCGGCGCAACGACTGGATCAATCTTTGCGCCCTCGGTTCCCGCCACGAAGAATGGCCCGCCTTCAGGCATCTCATGGTGGACATGCACGATCATCTCGCCCTTTGCGCGAGCAGCGCCGAGTAGCCGAGCGGCGTTCTCTGCCGCTTGCGCCATATTGGCGACAGGCCAATTGCCGCCCTCGAAGTAGTCACTTTGAATGTCGACGAGAATAAGAGCGTTCTTCATAAATGTGTTCATTTCTATGCAGGTTAAAACCGGTAAGGATTATGGCAATGTTTGCCAGTAAAGCGTGTCAGGTGCTACCGTGAATATTGACGGTCCGCAGATCGAACCTCGGGTCAAAAGTTATTTGCAGTGCGGCAAGCCAGACCTTCGCTAGACTTTGTACTCACGGTTGCTCTGCAGAGCGAAGCTGCCGCCCATAATAGCGAAATGAGCATCAGTTGTCAGGTCATTGGAACATTTGAATTTTGCTTGGCCTGAAAACATAACGCTTGGTCAAAATTGAAGGGGCGGTGACTTGCCGCAAAGTCGCACTGTTTGCGGTTGATCACATCATGAAACACATCAAAAAAAGCCCTTCGGAATCACCCCGTCTTCGTAAGCTTCAAGTTCCAGGTTTTCTCTGAAGTCAGGATGCGCCAGAAATATCATGGCGCATGGCCGTTCTGCGACGCATTTTCCGGTAAGGTTTCCGATCCCGTATTCGGTAACACCATACATCATGTCAGCTCATGTCGTAGTAATGATATTGGCCTGTGTAAGACTGGCGCTAATCCAAAATATTCGGTCCCCACTTCGCTCGTAAGTCGACGACAAACAGTTGAAGCATTTCCCACCTTCGGACGCATGCCCCCAATGCCGATTTGCAAGCCGGACCCGTCTTAGATCTCATTAATGATCAATCGTGCGAGCGCCTTGTCCACATCCGTGAGGAGCGGGTTTGGCAGTCACGGTGCGGGCATGTTATCGCCCGGACTGACGAGGTCGACTTCATCGCGGTGGATAGAGCCCCCCCTCGCCCCTCACATGCGGCAGGCAGGTGGTCTCTTCGATTATGATAATTTTCGCACGTTCAATGATCTCGCTTACCCAAACGGGCGAAGTGCTCAGATAAAAATTGCCCTGCGCGTCCAGGGGACATGACTTAATCACCAGTATATCAACCTAGTCGATAAGACGGCGATAGTAATCCGGGACCTCGTCTTTGTTCACCGGCATGTAATTCGCGCGGCCCTGATCGTGCGTTTTCCTGACTTAGCCGGAAGAATGCAGGCTTACCGAATGAAAAACCTCCACATCTGGAGCGACTTCGAGCACGGCGCGCGGCTGAAAGGTCAGGCACGACCTGATGCGTATGCCGTGCAGTTGATCGCGGCGTTTCGCCGAGGCTGCATCATACACACCGGGTTGGCAGCGCGAAGCTGTATAATCGAGCCACATCCCGAAGGTCACAAGATCTGCTGTCTCTTGAAGAGTAATCCGCTTCATACAGTGCCCAACCTGAAAAAAGATCAGATCTGGTGCAACTGCAACTTGAGTAAGAAAAATTACATGACTGTAGAAAGGTCCATCTTGTCAACGCCCGGTGGTCGTTCGAGGGTTTCCCACCCACAAGAGGCGGACATTTCTCCAACTTGCAGCATCGGTTTGGTTGGGCTCTAAGCCGATATTGCTGCAATTTTACGCGCGCCTGATCTGTTATCGGGACGTGCCTGTCAGCGACAGATCTCCCAGTTATCTCATCTCCGTTTTTTTTTACGATCCATGTTGGCTGCAAAGATCTGCACATCAACAATATATCAAGCTTCGCCTACACGCTCGGGTCAGCACTTATGTCTGAGAAGATGATGTTTGGGAAACAATGCGGGCCTTGTGACAGCTCTATCGCTTTCACTTCAACAGGGCGACATTGCATGCATTTCCGGTAAGCTACTCAAAATACGAAAGGAAAAAAATGAGCTGAGAGTTTGCGATCGTTTCGCTAGCTCTTCGCGCAGGATGAGCGCAATAGGTAGCAAGATCTTTCTCGGAGAACTTCCATGCCTATCACCAACCTGACCGACGCGCTTGTATATTCCTTAAGCGGTGAAGACGCGGCGATATTTCAGATAAACGCGACAACCGGTGAAGTCAGCTATCAAAGCTGGTTTACGCCACTCTACGCGGAGGTCTGGGACATGGACCGCGATCATATCTATGAGATCACGGTAATCGGATCTGATGGCGCCGGAGTTGAAGTTGGGCGGATGGGCCTTGAGCTTGTTGTATCGGAAACCGATGCTGTCTGGCGAGAGGCCGACGCAGCGCCCGCCGTCGATCCGGCAGATCCCTTGGACCCCATTGATCCGGTAGCCCCTGTTGGCCCCGTCGATCCCAGTGGCGCCGTTAGTTATCGACTGTCAGGCGAAGACGCATCGATTTTCCAAGTGAACTCGGCAACAGGTGAAGTCAGCTATCAAGACTGGTTCACACCCTCCTACGCGGAAGTGTGGGATCTCGATCGCGACCACGTCTATGAAATTCTGGTTATCGGCTCTGACGGCGCAGGTGTCGAAGTCAGCCGAACGGGGCTCGAGCTGGTCGTGTCCGAAACCGACGCAGTCTGGCGGACAGTGGACGGCAGCGATCCCATCGATCAGGTTGACCCCATCGACCCAATTGACCCCGTCAATCCGGTTGATCCCGTCGTTCCGGTTGATGTTATAACATATACTCTAGGGGGCGAAGACGCCTCAATATTCCAGATAGACATAGCCACGGGCCAGGTCAGCTATCAGTCGTGGTTCACGCCTTCCTTCACGGATGTCTGGGACTATGACCGCGACCATATTTACGAAATCACAGTCACCGGCACTGATGCAGCTGGTGTTGAAGTCAGCCGCACAGCCCTCGAGCTGGTCGTGTCCGAGACGGATGCGGTCTGGCGGGAGGCGGACGCTAGCAATCCGGTCGAGCCCGTAGATCCTATTGAGCCGGTTGTACCAATTGTGCCAGTGGTTCCGTCTGATACAGTTGAGCCAGTTGTAAATATCGTAACGTTGGACATTGATCCAAGCGAGACGGTTTACGGCATTCGCGATGACACCTCCTCGCGTGGGGTCGATTTGGCTGGCGCGGTGATCGTTGCGACCTACGTTGACGGATCTTCGGAGACCCTCACGTGGGAAGCATACGATCCGTACACGCTCGGAGGGGCCGCAGGAACCGATATAACAATGGCCTATGGATGGAGTGCACATGATCTGTCGGTGACCAGACAGTTGGCATCCCTCGAAATCGACCTCGCCCCTGCCAGTTCGGTATTCGATACGACCGACACGCTTGATGACAATCCTCTCGGAGGGTCGACGCAGGGGTCAAGTTTTGGATACGCATTCGAGTTTCTGGGTGAATACGAAGATATGGGCGGGGCCGTCACAGTCACCTATTCGGGTATCGTCAATGTGGTTGGAAGCCCTGCGCAAGGCGATCTCTATAGGACCATGTTTATAGATTTCTCTGCCCTTTCAGACGGTGGCATCCTTGGTGATCTGACTTGGAATAGTGATATCGACACGCTTAGGTACCATGGAGACTTAAATCCGGCTGGCACATCCGACGCATACGCAGGGAATGACAGCATCACAGGCACCGCAGCTGATGACTTCCTGAACGGAGCAGCCGGAGATGACATACTCTCCGGCTTGGCCGGGAATGACGTTCTCACTGGTGGGGCTGGCGGTGATGAGTTCATATTTATAGACGGATCGGGATCAGTCTTGATTGTAGATTTCGACATTTCAAGCGGAGATACCCTTAACCTCGCGGCTTTCGGTTTCACTGAGCTTGACGCTGTGCTGGCCGTAACCACAGATGTTGGTTCTGATGCTCTTGTTCAATTGGATGCAAACGACAGCGTCACACTGGCTGGCGTCAGTACAACCGAGCTTTACGCAACCGACCATTGGTGGCTAGCGCTCTAACGCAGGTGCTTGCTGGACCCAATAGCGCCATTTCGATCAGAAGTATTCATCCCGGTTCAAATCAAAAAGGCGGTAGTTGGGTGCAATCAGACAAATGCGAGCCAGTCTGATTTTTCAAGCAGCCTAAATTTGTCAGGCCGCGAAGAGACCGCGCTACGTGGTGAGCGCGGCGGCCCGGTTTAGCATGCAATTTGATCGGTTGTACGGATGGCGCTCAGCGTTGAAATGGTTGCTACCTAAGCCATGGAAGGCGACGAGTTTCTGTTAAGTTCCCATCCGCCCAAACCGAAGCATAGCCTGCTCACTTCGCCTAAATGTTTGGTATGAATTCTCGGCTCAATTGTCGAGCCAGTCGCCAATCTCCTGTCTGTCTACGTTACCGATGACCTTGATAGCCGCGCCACAGGAAAGCAGTGTTTCGGTGACGAAGATATGTATGCGACCATGACAGTTTGTGGTTTTACTGAGGAATTTCAACACTGCCTTGCGATCACGGCACTTTGCAACAAAGCTTTTCAAGACTTCCCCTTCGTTATCAACAGCCCGCCAAAGATAGTGCGCCTCGCCGTTAGTCTTTCCGAATACCTCACCCATATGCCGCGGCCAGTGCGTCCCCTACCGCATTCGATCATCCCTTTTTCCTGCGGATCTTCGCGGCAAAAAGCGGGCCAACCCGTTCAAACAAAACCGCACTGTCCCATCGTGTCTCTCGATGCCGCGTTCGTGCAAAAGCTTCTCTGTATTCCGAAGCGAATTAGGAATTGCACATACGTCATTACTGGCAGGCATATGATCGCCGGACCCGTCTTGAAGTAGCAGAAGGAAGTGGGTTTTGTTATCCTGCGGTACTCTCAATTCTCGACATATATTCCTCTTACTGTGCCCAGTCGGCGTATATCACACGAGGTTGGCAAGGGGCGGTCAGGCAAGTGAGTTGATCTCTACTGCCAGGCAAAGATGAACTCGTCTTGGAAACCTTCATACCGCACAGCGACCGCCGATGGTCTTTCAGTGGAGGTCAACTTTGAAAATCTCGAGGGTAGTGCACGACGCAGGACCTCGACCATGACAGGAACGTCAAATGGCATGTCAATAGATTGGTCGCCAAAGCCTCGCCATTCCTTCGATACAACCTTGGCAGGGTTCGCCGTTCTGCCTGGAGCTGGCGCGAAACGATCGTACAGTGGCGCGGGAAAGTCCCTAGCGGAAGGTGCATCGCCCGACTGATCTGCCCCCATCCGACCATTCAAGGTGCAGTTTGGCCTGCAAAGCTGAACCGGATCCACACGCTGGCGTTCTGCTAAAATCATACTACCCATCCCTTTTTTTGCAGTTCTGATCATTACAGCATGCATTTTAGGCAAGACTGTGGCGAGATTTCCTCAAATTCATCTCAGCGGTTTCTGGACTCAATTGTCTTTGACGGCAGTGTCACGGGTACATTGCGCCTGGTTGTCAAAATTTACCGATCAGGTAGCAGCACTTGGTCACCCTGCCCGCATCAACAGATTTTGCTCTAACAGTGCCGCGCTGGGACTTCAGACGGCGAACAGATCTTCCAGAACGGCGCACAGCGCAGAACACCGCAGTCTTTCCTTCCGCCTCCACGGTGAGAACGGTCTGATCGTTCCGCAAGTCTGCCATGATACGGACTGCGCCTTCGTGATCCACGGCCCGCCAGAGGTGGTGCGTCTCGCCGTTGATCTTCACGAACACCTCGTCGAGGTGTCATTGCCAGTTTGAATATGCGCGCATCTGGTAGATCCTTTTCTTGTGGATCTAAGAAGCAAACAGCGGGCCAAATCTCTTCCACCAAAATCGAGCCGTTTCGTGACTGATATCGATACCGCGTTCGTTCAAAAAATCCTCCACGTTCCGAAGCGAAAGCGGAAACCGAATATACATCATGACGGTCAGACGGATGATCTCGGGGCTCGTCTTGAAGTAGCGAAAGGGGCGGTGTTTTGTTATCCGGTGACGCTAAATCCTCGCCCTGCCCGCCTCAAAAGGTTTCCTTCTGACAGTGCCGTCGGACGGAGTGAAGTCGCCATCTTTTTTTGATTGCATCGTTCGCCGCACACCATGGGAAGCATGCGTCGGCCGCAAAAGCCCAGTATCCGCAATTAACGCCGTTGTAACTGCAAGCACAACGATTTCGTCACTGGCTTCCGTTATCTTTACCTTACAAGCAGCAACCCTTAAACAATTAAGCCGCGCACCAAGCTAAACCTCAGTAAAAACTTGCTTGAAAGGCCGTCGCAGTCAACGCGACATGGGCGTCCAGCGGCGGGTGCAACTCAAACGCTTTTGGCTCTCGCGAGAAGTTCCAGAGCCGGAACAGGCACCAATCCGACCGGCGCTCTTCGGCGACCGCCAGTTCATTGCGGGAAATGTAAAAGGGCGTGCGTTCCCAGCCGTTTGTCGTTTTTACCTCGATCAATCGCTCCCGTCCGTCCGGCGTGAAGCTGGCAATATCATACCCGGCACCATCGCCGTCCTCTTCTGAAACCCAACGCACCTTGCGCGCAAGATCATCTCGACCCGCCACGTTCAACGCGGACCGTTCGTGTGCAACGACGCACTCTTCTCCAGCGCGGCCAAGAGCCCGGTTGCGTTCATCCCGACCCGCCACGTCAAACTTCCTAGCGACATGCAGCATCTGCTCCAGTTCCTGCGGCGGCGGCTGGTTAGACAGCGTCGGTGACGGTCCAATCCAGATCAGCGCTGCCTCGCGAAGACCAGTGGCTGGTCGTGTCCCAGGCATTCGCCCAAGCCAGGCCGGGTTCCATGCCAACCAGCGCGCCACAGCATCAACCAAGGTCATCTGGAAATTGAACGCTGGCTTGTAGCCGGGGATCCAATCTTCACCGAGCCCCTTCAGCACCGCGCTGATGTTCTGATGCTTGAACTCGATCGAGCCTTCCGTTCGGCTCCGCAAAAGGGGCATCAAATTGCGCCGGTGCCGAGCCTTGTTGTAGGGACGGCCTGCCATGTCCTCGGCCAGCATCGCGAAGTAGTCCGCAACGATCAGGTCGTTTTCTTCATCGGTCCAGGGCCCATTCGTCATGCCACCAGGCTATGAGCGGAAAGTCTATTTGTCATCCAAGACTTCTCGCGACCCTTCGCACTGTTTCGAAGAGCTACGCCACCTTCAGGTGTCTCTGACCGTTTCGAAAGCGGTCGAACCTACCGTAACTGCGGTGCAATTCATTTTCGGCAAGCATATGGAAAGACGAACAGTTTTGAATGTGTCTCGATTTGGGTGAAGGGTGGGTGAAAGGAGACGCGGGGCTTTCAGAGACCAATTTCGGGCCACCGGCCAGTCTCCTTAAGTCGAATGGAGACGCTAAACCCCTTTGAACCAAAAATAAAAAAGGCCCACACTCGGGCTACATTTCGGGTTCGCGAATGGTTTGTGGCGGATCGACAGGGATTCGAACCCTGGAGACGGTCTCCCGCCTACACACTTTCCAGGCGTGCGCCTTCGACCACTCGGCCACCGATCCGTTGGAGGGTCTTTAACAAGGGTGGGCGCGTGTGTGCAAGCGGGAAATGATCCGGCACGGCAGCAATTGATCAGCTGTCGAGATGCAGGTAAATCCGGCGGTTCATCCGGCCTTTCTTCTCGATCTTGCCGAGCCGCAAGGCGCCGATCTCTCCAGTCCGGGCGACATGGGTGCCGCCGCAAGGTTGCAGATCGATCCAGTCGGTCTCCTCCCCGATGCGCACGAGGCGTATTTCGCCCACCCCGCGTGGCGGTTTGACAGCCATGGTCTTGACCAGTGCAGGCGCTGCCTCAAGCTCGGCTTCGGTGATCCAGCCATCACTGACCCGAGCATCCTGCTCCACGAACGCGTTGAGCGCCTCCTCAAGCGCCATGCGATCCTCAGGGGCATCAGGCATGTCAAAATCAAGCCGTCCGTGGGTCGCAGAGATGGCCCCGCCCGTCACTCCGAAAGGTACGGCCACAGATAGCAGGTGCAGCGCAGTGTGCACCCGCATGTGTTTATGCCTGCGGTCCCAATCGAGATGTTGCACCAGATGACAGCCGATAGGCGGAAGGGCCAAAGGCTCCGAAGGGACCAGAACGATCTGGTTGCCCTCGCCCTTGACCGCAGTGGCGATCGCAAGGCGCTTGCCATCCCACTCGAGCGCGCCGCTGTCACCGGGCTGGCCGCAACCTTTGGGATAAAACACCGTCGCGTCCAGCACGACACCCCCCTCGACCGTATGGGCAAGCACCCGAGCCGCCGCATCGCGCCGATACGGATCCTCACGAAAGAGCATTTCCGTCATCGCTCGTCCCCTTCGGATCCTGCTGCGTCCGGTGCGCCGGTCTTGGCTACAATTTCCCCTCGGGCAGACCCGCCAGCATCCGGCGCACTGCGCAGTACCTCGGGGTTGCGGAGCCAGATATCTTGCTGCGCAAAGGGGATCTCGATCCCTTCTTCAGCAAAGCGTCTGGCGATTTCGTGGTTCACATCGTTTTTGACAAGATTAAGCCACGTCACGTCGCGCAGGAAAATACGGATCTCGAAATCCATCGACGACGCTCCGAAATTCAGGAACAGAACCTGAATGGGCGGATTGGCAAGCGCCATGGGCTGCGCGTCGGCGATTTCCATCAGGATCCTCTCGACCTTTCGCGTGTCGGTGCCGTAAGCGACACCAACGGGAATGATCACCCGCCCCACGGTGTTGCCGCGGGTAAAGTTAGTAACGGTGCCGCTGACGAGATCAGCATTGGGCACGATCACATCAGTTTTGTCGAAGGTCTCGATCCGAGTCGAGCGCACGGAGATATCGCGCACGAACCCCGACTGGCCACCGGTCACCTCAATCCAGTCACCCTCGGAAATCGGTCGCTCGATCAACAGGATGATACCGGAGACAAAATTGGACACGATGTTCTGCAGACCAAAGCCGATCCCTACGGATAACGCGCCCGCAACGATAGCAAGCGAGCTGAGATCGATGCCCGCGCCGGTGATGGCGGCCAACGCCGCGAGAAATATACCAACATATCCCAGACCGGAAACGATCGCGTTCTGCCCGCCCTTGTCGATTTTCGTTTTCGGTAGAACGTTGGTCTTGAGCGCGCCCTGCGCGAGCCGTGTGGCCAGATAGCCACCAGTGAAGATCAGCGCAAAAGTGAGGAAATCGGTGGGCGATATACGCGACTCGCCAATCGCGAAACCGCGCCGGAACGCAGCCCAAATTTCGGTCAGATCCGCAACTCGCGCGCCCCACGCCAGCGCCAGAACCGGCAGCGCCAGCAACAGCAGGACCATCCCGAAGAAAATAGGCAGCAGCGTATCGCGCGCCATCTCGCCCTGACCGGTAATGGCACCGTACACGTCAGCGCTGAACCTTTGCAGCGCCAAGACCAAACCGAGGATCACCAGCGTCAGTACTGTTGGATGCAGCACGAAAGCGCTAGCATTGTAGAAACCAGCCGCCTGAAGCAGCGGCGAGGCTACGGCAACCACAACCGAGACGGTTCCGAGACTGCGCACCAGACGCCCCAGCGTGCTGGCGCGGGTGATCTCCTCACCTTCCTGGCTGATCGTCTCCGAGCCATAATGGCGCAGCAGGCGGCCAATCCGGTACACACCGTAAGAGATCAAAACCGTGAAAGGAAAGCTAACCACGGTCCGGGCCAGCGAGCCGCCGTCGTCGAGCTCGAGAATGCGTAACAACAGCATGTTGAAGATGATGAACAATGTAATGCCGCTGACCAGAAAGCGGGCCTCGCTGCGGTCTTTACTGTTCAGATCGAGCAGTGCCAGATCATCATCACGGGCGAAGACCTGTTCCGCGACCCAGCGAAACCCGAGCATGAAACCACCCAGCACAGGCACGAGCAGAGCCAGCTGATCGCCCCGTTCCCCCAGATATCCAGTGGAGCGCGCGGCAAAGCCCAGCAGCGTCAGCCCTACCAGAGGGAACACGATCCGCAAAAGAGAGGCCACGAAGCGCCAGACGCCCAAACCACGCGCGCCGGAGCGCCCTAGCCATGTCACAATCATCTTGGACCACGAGCGCCCCCGCATGATCAGCCCCAGACCGGCCAGCGTCCAAAGTGCGATCAACGGCAGGTTCCGGCGCAGATCGGCCGTGCGCTGCGCTGCCTCCTCCGGCCCGACCTCATTCCAAAGCTTGGAGACAGCCGAGCGCAGCGCTTCGGCCGCAAGGGGCCAATTCGCCGGATTGAGCGGTGTTTCCACACTTTCGACCAGCATTTCCGTCTGCCTGTTGCGCAGGATCGCGTCAATCTCGCCCACAAGCCCGTTCGCGCGCGTGAACGCACTTTCGGCGACCTGCACCGGAGCGGTCAGCTGCGCCAGCTGTTCTTCGAGTTCAGTCCGCTTGGCCACAAGCTCAGCAGCTTCAGGTGCCGCGTCTCCCTCGGCGGGCGCTGGGGCCAACTGCGCCAATTGATCGCGCAGGCTAATAATACGGGTGCTGTTGAGGTTCCGCGCGGCATCAAACTCTTCGCGGTATGTCACAAGCTGTTCGCGCAATGTCTCCAGTGTGGCGTCAGGCGTGTCCGCCTGATCGACTGCCGTTTCAGCCTGTGTGGCCAAAGCCCCCCACTGCCCCATGTCTACGCCAGGCACCTCCTGCGCGGCAACACCGCCAGCATAGAAGGCACACAGGCATAGCAATGCGATCCAACGGGCCAGACAGGCGCGCAGAGCGGGGATCATACGTCCTCGAATACCGATGGGATTTCGGCGGGTGCACGGTCGAGCCAATGCGGCACCGGCAGGCCCTTTTCGCGCAGAAATTCGGGATTGAAGAGCTTGGACTGGTAGCGCGTGCCATAGTCACAAAGGATCGTCACGATAGTATGGCCCGGCCCCATATCGCGGGCCATGCGGATAGCGCCCGCGATGTTTACGCCCGAAGACGCTCCGAGGCACAACCCTTCATGCTCCAGCATATCGAAGACCAGCGGCAGGGCTTCGGTGTCGGGGATATTGTAAGCAAAATCAGGCGTGAAACCTTCGAGGTTTTTGGTGATGCGCACTTGGCCGATGCCCTCGGCGATCGACCCGCCCTCCATCGCGAGTTCGCCGGTTTTGTAATAGCTGTAGAGCGCTGCACCATCAGGATCCGCGATTCCAATTTTCACGCCCTTGGGCTGGAGCGCCATTCCGGTGCCTGCCAGCGTCCCCCCGGAGCCTACCGCGCAGATAAACCCGTGGACGTTACCGTTGGTCTGTTCCCAGATTTCAGGGCCCGTCGTCTCGATATGGGCCTGCCGGTTGGCGATGTTATCGAACTGGTTGGCCCAGATCACGCCCTCGTTGGTCGTCCGCGCAAGCTCGGTTGCCAGCCGCTCCGAGTAGCGGATGAAATTGTTCGGATTGCGGTAAGGCGCGGCAGGCACCTGCACCAGTTCAGCGCCCGCAAGGCGCAGCATCTGCTTTTTCTCCTCCGATTGCGTCTCGGGAATGACGATGACGGATTTGAAACCCATCGAGGCTCCCACGAGCGCGAGGCCAATGCCGGTGTTGCCAGCCGTGCCCTCCACGATGGTGCCGCCCGGCTTCAGATCGCCGCGGGCAATCGCATCGCGAATGATGTAGAGGGCGGCGCGGTCCTTGACCGATTGGCCCGGATTGAGAAACTCCGCCTTGCCGTAAATCTCGCATCCCGTGAGCGCGCTGGCACCGCGCAATTTGATCAGGGGCGTATTTCCCACTGCGTGTTCCAGATCGCGCGCTACAAGCATTTCGGGCCCTCATTCATGATGCCCTGCATATCTAACGGCCTACTGCGCCGACCTCAACCTGCTTCGGTGATGCGCCAGCCAATAGGCGAGCAGCGCAAGCGGCGTATTCGCCAGCGCCTGCCGTTCGGCCATGGCAAGGAAATCTGCGAAACAAAGCAAGCGCGAGCGGATGTTTTCCGCCTCCGTCTCGAGGCCCCCGATGCCTGCGGCATCATCGGGCAGATCCGTAATGCCTACGTAAATGTGATAGTATCCCGTCGAGTCGCCCGGGCTGGGATAGCCGCGCGCGACAGTTTCCAGCCTGCCGACTGCCAGCCCCGCCTCCTCGCGGGCCTCGCGCAGTGCGGCGTGCTCGGGCTGCTCGCCGGGATCGACACGGCCCGCGATAGGCTCCAAATGCCAGATCTCCCGATCACCGCGCCCCAAAGGACCCATGCGCATCTGCTCGACCAGAAGCACGCGGTCCCGCACAGGATCATAGGGCAGGACAAGCGCGGCATCGCCCGCAATGAAATAGGACCGCTCAAGTTGCTCCGACATGCTCCCGTCAAACTTTTGATGCCGCAGATCAATCTCGTCGACCGCAAAATAACCGGTATAGGCGCGGGCACGCCGAGCAACCTCGATCCGGCCGTCAAACACGCCCTGCCCTGTCTGTGTCTGGGCGCCCAAGACTTTTGACCAGGCCCGCGCGCGGATTTGCGGAAATATGGCCGCTACCTGCCCGCGATCAAGATTGCCCTTGTGGCCCATCACCTCCACCGCCGCATGGCACGACAGTTGCGACCACTGCTCGACCCAGTCTGCGAAATCCCAAGGCTCATGCGGCTCCCAGCGGTCCGGCGCGCACAGATAGACCTGCGCCGCCTCGCCGCTTTCTAGTACCACATCGGTCAGATCATAGTCGAAACCGCCTTCGTAATAATCAATAAGGGCCATGTCCTGCTCGGTCAGACCGCGGACAACGACCCCTTCGGCTCTTGCGCCCTCTTGCGGGACGAGCATCGGAAAAGGCCCCTGTGCAACTGCGTAGCAGGCATATCCCTGCAGCACCGCCTCCGACAGATCAACCGCTGAGGGCAACCGCGCCAGAACGATCTCTAACAAAGGCATGTGACGGAGCGATCCGTAGAAAAACAGCGGTGTCATCGAGTGTCAGGTCCAACGCTTTGAGGCGTACTCCGTCGCACAGCCAACGATCACGGACCCGATCACCGCGACGCCGATCACCGGCACTGTCGCGATCATTATACCGAATTCGGACGCTATGAGGAAAATCGCCGTTATGGCCTCCATTGGACCATCGTACCGGTTGCGCATCGCGAGGCGGAACATTTCATAGGACGAGTGGACCCCGAGCGCCCAGATGATCAATACGGCCGTACCGGTCAGACCGTTATTGATCCCTGGCACAAAGCCGCGCCCCGCACGACGACCCATCACGCTCCACCCTACCCATAGGCCAATAAAAGCGTTGACGAAATTGAACCAACCGAAATCAGTTCCCTCCGGCATCAGCGGTCGCACGAAATCCGAAAGGGCCCACCCCAGTATGGCGAGAAGTACCGCCGCGACGAGGCGTGCTGCTGTGGGCATGGGAAGTTCCTTCGATCCGGTTCGCCGGAATTACCCCGGCTTCCGTACCGTAATCTGCGTTACATCACAATTTCCACTGTCAAATGTCGCAGCACAGGAAGTGAGGTAAAAATTCCACATGCGCTTGAAGCGCTCGTCAAAGCCCATTGCGGCGATCTGGTCCCACTTCTCATTGAATGTCTCGTGCCAACGGCGCAGCGTGATGTCATAGCTTTTGCCGAATTCCACCGATTTCTCGACCGCAAGGCCTGCTTTCTCGATCTGCTCGCGCAGCACCACAGGGCTGGGTAGCATGCCGCCCGGAAAGATGTATTTCTGGATGAAATCAACGCCGCGCTTGTAAACCTTCCAGCGGCGATGGGCCACGGTGATGATCTGGAACGTCGCCGTCTTACCGGGCTTCAGACGCTCGCGCACGGTCTCGAAATAGATCGGCCAATACTGTTCACCCACGGCCTCGAACATCTCTATGCTGGCGATACCGTCATAGAGGCCCTTCTCGTCCCGGTAGTCCTGTAACTTGAACGTGACCTTATCGGAAAGTCCAGCCTTTTCAATCCGCTCCACGGCGTAGTTGAACTGTTCTTCGCTGATCGTCAGGCAAGTCACGCGCAATCCCCGCTCGGCGGCGGCATATTCGGCGAACCCGCCCCAGCCGCATCCGATTTCCAGCACGTGATCGCCGGGTTTCACGCCCATTTCATCGACCATGGATTTGTATTTCTCGATTTGCGCCGCCTCCATGCTCTGCTGGGGATCGGTGAAAATCGCGCTGGAATAGCTCATCGTGTCGTCAAGCCAGAGGCCGTAGAAGTCATTACCCAAATCGTAGTGATACGAGATATTTTTACGCGCCTGCTCTTTCGAGTTGCGCTGCAGCCAGAAGCGCAGCTGCTCGTACCGGCGCACGAGGCCCATGCCGGGAAAGCCGTCGTATACGTCCTCATTGTCGGCGTGGATGAAATCCATGAAAGCCTGCAAATCCGGCGTGCTCCACCAGCCATCGAGATAGGCATCGCAAAAACCCAGATCGCCCTCGCGGATCAGGCGCGCGAACAAATCGACATTGTGCACCTGCAGTTCCGCCACCGGACCCGGATTGGGCCCTTCAGCGCGAAAATGGCGGCCATCAGGCAGGATGAAATCAATCCGGCCGAAGCGCAGGGAAGAGGCCATTCCCATGACCCTTGCGAAATATCGCGGCAGATCTTTCTGCCCATCGGTTGTCGTCAAGATCATCTTTTGCCCCTAGCCGTCAGCTTAACAGCTTGTTTACTTGTGAAAATCAAAATGGGAAACACCTAAAAACCTCTGGTCTCGTAAGCTTGAAGCGCCCGTTTGCGCCCCTCGCCAACGTCCACCACAGGCTCCGGATACGCATCTTGCGCTGTCATGTTCCAACGGGTCGGGATCGCCTTGAAATAGGCCAAAGCGTCTTCATGTGGGTCACTATGACCTTCGGCAATGAAACGGCCCGCATATTGACCCTTTTTGTCGAATTTTTCTAGCTGGGTCACCGGATTGAAGACACGGAAATAGGGCGTTGCGTCCGGTCCGGAGCCTGCGGACCATTGCCAGCCCATCGCATTGCTCGCCGGATCCCAGTCGATCAGACATTCCTCGAACCACTTTTGGCCGATGCGCCAATGGCACAGCAGATGTTTGGTCAGGTAGCTCGCCACGATCATGCGGCCGCGGTTGTGCATCCGGCCCGTTACATACATCTCGCGCATAGCCGCATCGACGAAGGGGATGCCCGTGCGCCCTTGCTTCCAGGCTTTCACGTCGGCACGGCGCTCGTCCTCGTTCCAATCAAACCCCTCCCACTCCTCGCGCCAATTGTCGGTCAGGATGCGCGGGGTGTGGTGCATCAGATGATAGGCAAACTCGCGCCAGACCAACTCCTTGAGGAAAGTCTCCGCCCCTGGCTTGCCCTCTTGCAGCGCCCGCTGGCCCGCATGCCAGCATTGGTGCGGGCTGATCTCGCCAAGGGCGAGGTTTTCGCTCAGGCACGAGGTGCCATCGACGCCGGGCAGATCGCGGGTGGTATCATAGTCGGCCACTTTATGCGCCAGGAACGCGCCCAACCGCGATTGCGCGGCAGCCTCGCCCAAACGCACGAAAGGGCGAACTACATCCGCGCCACGGTCCATCGCGGCGTCCATGCGCCAGTCCGCAAGCGCATCGCTTTCGGGCCAGCCGTCGGGCGCTTTGATCGTCGAGGGCGCGCTGAGCGGCTCCTCAACATCGCGGTCCTTCACGGCGCGCCAGAAAGGGGTATAGACTTTGTAGTAGCCGCCCGTCTTGGTTTCGACCGTCCATGGCTCGAACATGAGGTGACCACCGAAGGACTTGGCCTCGATCCCCTGCTTCTTGAGCGAAGATTTTACGCCGCTGTCGCGCGCGACGGCATCGGGATCATATTGGCGCGTCCAATAGACCGTATCGGCCCCCGTCTCACGGATCAGATCTTGCAGGATTTCCAGCGCATCATCCCCGCACCTCAGGATCAGGCGGCTGCCCTTCTCGGCCAGTGTTTCGCCAAAATGCTCCAGCCCCAGACCTAGGCGGTATTTGGGCGCGGCTCCCAGTGCTGCGTATTGCGCATCGAGGATAAATACCGGGATCACCGGCCGCCCGGTAGCGCAGGCGGCATGGAACGCCGGCTGGTCGCTCAGCCGCAGATCACGGCGCAACCAAATCAGGATGGGGTTCGTCTCGCTCAAGATGTCCGCCTCTGTTCATCGTTTGGGTACGAATTAGGACAGCCACGCGATGATCAAGGCAATGGTTTCACAAAACATCGTCCAGAGCGTTCAAAAGCTGATCCATTTCGCTTTGGGAGGTATAATGCGTAAAGCTCAGGCGCAAGACGCCCCGCTCCATGTCCACCCCCATCGCATCCAGCGCACGCAGCGCGTAGAAATCACCACCCCCCGCCATGATCCCCTTGCCCGCCAGATCGCGGGCAACCTCTTCACCGGGGCGGCTGAGGGCAAGTGCGACGGTCGGCGCGCGCCCCTCCGCGCGGTCCGAGCCGATGAGGCGCACGGAATTGCGCGACGTCACTGCATCGAGGAGCTGTTGCAGAAGCGTCGTCTCATGTGCGCGCATCAGATCATGCACCGCGACCCCACGGGCTGCCGCATCCGCTGAGCCACCGCCATGGTGCGCATAGAGCGCATCGACATAATCGGCCATGCCGGCACAGGCAGCGATCTGCGCATGGTCCGGCCCTGCGGGGGTGAAGCGTTTGTAGAGGCTGCCTGCGTTGAAATAATGCCCCTGATTTGGCAACAGCTCCCCAAGTGTCCGACGGATTACCATCAGGCCCTGGTGCGGCCCATACGTCTTGTAGCTGGAGAACAGGTAGATATCGGGGCCCAGCGCGCCTACATCAACGAAACCGTGCGGGGCGTAGGATACACCGTCAACGCAGACGAACGCACCAGCAGCATGGGCGAGCGCCGTGATCTCGGTCACGGGATTGATCTCTCCCACCACGTTGGAGCAATGGGGAAAACAGACCAGCCGCACCCGCTCGTCCAGCAGTGCTTCGAGATCGGCGGGATCCAGATGACCCGTTTCCGGGTCGATACGCCATTCGCGAACATCGATCCCGCGCTCCGCAAGGCGGCGCCACGGGCCGGTATTGGCTTCGTGATCCTGATTGGTCACGATGATCGCTTCGCCCGCTTCCATCATCTGGCCAAAGGCCTGCGCCAGAACATAGGTATTTTGCGTGGTCGATGGCCCGAACGACAGCTCGTCGGGTGCCACGCCGAGGATCGCCGACATGCGGCTGCGTGCCTCGTCCATTTCCTCGCCGCCCAGCGTACTTGCAGCATAGGGCGCATAGGGTTGCACCTTGCGCTGGGTATAAAACCGCGTGAGCCGGTCAATCACCGCCCCACAGGTGTAAGAACCGCCCGCGTTCTCGAAAAACGCCTGTCCCTGCAACACTGGTTCCGCAAACGCTGGAAACTGGCTGCGCACAAAATTGATATCTAGATCCATGGTGGCACGTTCGTTTAACGCGTGCCGGTCGTCAAACGCAAAAAGACCCCGGAGCGTGAGTTCCGGGGCCTTTGCGTGAAACTCAGGGTTGGTTCACTCCGCCGGGGCTGCGGCTAATTCTTCGGAGGTCGCAGGGATGCCCTGTTTATCACGTCGTCCATCGCGCCAGATCGCCTTGAGCACCGAAATACCCATCAGCGCCATAACGACACTGAACGGCAAAGCACCGATCACCATCGCCGTCTGGATCGCGCCTAAACCACCAGCGATGATCAGGCCGCCCACAACCAGCGCCAGCACCAGCCCCCAGAAAATGATGTGTGGACGTGCCTTTGGGCCTTCATCACCCGCTGCGTTGATCGTGTTGATGATCAAAACAGCCGAATCCGCTGAGGTTACGAGATAGGTTAGCAGCAGGACCACGACAATCACCGACATGATCCAGGCCAAAGTCGGCTCGAGCATCACCGCGAGCATCGCAAACAATTGGTCCGACTGACCCGCGCCCACGATGGCACCGTTGGCATTCCCGTTGAGTTCCAGATCAATCGCAGTGCCGCCGACCATGGCAAACCAGACAAAACACATCATCGACGGGATAATGATCGCTCCCAGCACATATTCCCGCACCGTGCGCCCCCGCGAAATCCGTGCAAGGAACACGCCCACAAACGGCGCGAAAGCAATCCACCACGCCCAATAGAACATGGTCCAGCCACCCTGCCAGCCGTTCAGCTGTGTCGCGGCAGATTCCGGCACGCCATCGCTTGCCCAAACCGTGAGAATGTTACCCGGTATCGACGTGATGTAATCCCAAACTCCTAATACCAAAGCCTGAAGCCCAAAAAACGTGGAGCCGAAGATCAGGAAAAACGCGAGGATGAAAAAGCTAAGCCCCATATTGATGTTGGAGAGCCATTTGATGCCCTTACCCACGCCCGACAGTGCCGAGAGGGTCGATGCACCCATGATCACAGTCAGGGCGACAACGATCGCCGCAATCGACAATTTCTGCCCACCGTCTTCGGTCTCGGCATACAGCCAGTCGCCAAAGCCGATCCGGCTTAGACCAGAGATGAACTGCTCAACACCAAATCCAAGCGTCTGAGCCACCCCAAGTACCGTGGCCACAACCGCCACCACATCTACCACGTGCCCCAGCGGCCCCGAGAGGCTACGCCCGAAAATCGGAGTGAGCGCAGAACGGATGGTCAGCGGCAAATCACGCCGGTACGAGAAATACGCAAGGCTGAGGCCTACGATAGCATAGGCAGACCAGGCCGCGATGCCCCAGTGGGTGAACGACCAGATATAGGCATCGCGCACGTTGTCAGCACTGCTACCCGTGGTAAGGCCCTGAATGGTCGCTGGGTTTTTCGCCCAGTGATACAAAGGCTCGGCTGTGGCGAAGGTCAACATACCGATGCCGATACCGGCGCCGAACATCATCGAGAACCATGAGAAATTAGTGAATTCGGGCTTATCGTCGGGATGCCCGAGCTTAAGTTGCCCCGACGCAGGCCAGATCGCCAGAATGAGGCAGACAGCCACGAAGAAGGCCATGACGTAGACGTACCAATAATTGAACGTCGACAGGATTATGGAATTGACCGAAGAGAGCACACCAGCCGCCTGATCCGGAAAGGCAACAGCCCAAATGATCAATGCACCAACAAGAACTTTGCCCGATACGGCAACAGCTTTAGTGAACCCTTTGTAAAACCCAGCGTCCGAAGTTTCGATCGGCAAATTCATGAGGGGTGGTTTGAGTCCCATGATATGTCTCCCTATTTTTTTGCTGCCAACAAGCGTAGGAACCTGAAACGAGGAATACAGGGGAAATAACTCAACAAAATCAACGGGAAAAAATATTCTTACAAAGCGCATGCTATTCTTGCGGCCGGATTCGGTTAGCTCTGGATCCCCACACTACGCGCCGCATGCTTCAGATTTCTGAGCGTGAGCGCACCAAACCGCGCACCGCCGTGCGCAGCAGCGCGCCTGAATAAATGCGGTGTAAAGGTAAGCTGAGCTTTGCAGCCAGAGGCAACGGCGCACCGGGGGCCGCGATGACGGCGGAGCCGAAACGCACGACGCTCTGCCCATCCTGCGCGACACTCGCGCTGAACCATGATCGCGTAAGGTCTGACTGGTCTTTGAGCAAGATCTGCCCGTCCGCCCGCGCTTCGACACGCCAAACGGCAAACGTGTCAGTTTCGCCTGCGATCATCGCGGCACTGTCGCTGTCGAAGATCCGTTTGCGCAACGCGAGACCAAGGACGATGCGCTCTACACGAAACAAACTCGTGGTATAGAATGCGGCAACAAATTGCTCGAGATCGACGCTTCCCGGAACGCAAGCTTCATAGCAATCCGTATAGGTTGCGCCCTGCCCCACGTAGCGCTGTAAAAGCCCGTCTTGCGGGACAGGGCACGGCGCGACCTTCACGCGTTGACGTCGACCACAACCCGGCCCTGAACCTGGCCTTTGAGGATGTCCGCCGTCAGCTGCGGCAGGTCCGACATCTTTGCAGGCACCACCATCGCTTCGAGCTTTTCCATGGGCAAATCCTTCCCGATCCGCTCCCAAGCGCGCAGACGGTTGTCATACGGCTGCATCACGGAATCGATGCCGAGGAGGTTCACGCCGCGCAACAGAAAAGGAATAACGGTCGCTGGCAGACCAGCGCCGCCCGCAAGCCCGACTGCCGCGACCGAGGCACCATACTGCATCTGCCCCAACACACGCGCCAGCATCGCGCCGCCGACAGCATCGATGCAGCCACCCCATGTCTCTCCTTCCAACGGCCGCTTTACGGTCTCGTTGATCTCCTCACGTGCAACAATCTGGGTCGCGCCGAGCGATTTGAGGTAGTCCGCAGTCTCGGGCCGACCCGTGACACCGGCCACTTCATGGCCCAACGCCGCGAGGATGGCCACCGCGACCGATCCCACACCGCCGGCAGCGCCGGTCACCAGAACCGGCCCGGATTTGATCCCGTGATCCTCCAGCGCCATCACCGACAGCATCGACGTGAAGCCTGCTGTCCCCACAGCCATTGCCTGCCGCGTATCGAGACCCTCCGGCAGCGGCACCAGCCAGTCGGCCTTCACCCGCGCTTTTTGCGCATAGCCGCCCCAATGGGCTTCGCCTACGCGCCAGCCTGTCAGCACGACCCTATCGCCCGCCTTATACCGCGGATCCGACGAGTCTTCGACCGTGCCGGCAAAATCGATTCCAGGCACATGCGGATAATTGCGCACAAGGCCGCCTCCACCAGGGCTCATGCACAAACCATCCTTGTAGTTGACCGTGGTATATTCGACCGCCACAAGCACTTCGCCAGCGGGCAGTTGATCCTCGGAAATCTGTGTAATCGCAGCGGAGGTGTTGCCCTCGTCGTCCTTGGTCACAATCATCGCATCAAACATATCGCTCTCCTCTCGGGGGACTTTCCCCACACTTCCTAGATTTCTTCACTTGGCCTGAGACGCCGGGGACCGGGGCTGGCCCTGGTCCCCGGCGTCTCAGGCCATTCAGGTCCAAAACGCCTCATGCACTTGCGCATCTCGCGGCCCTTCAGGCGTTTGCACGCGCACCGCCGTACCCTCGTCCCAATGCGTCATACGCACCATGCCGATGGCCACATTGGTCTTAAAATCAGGCGACCAGGCAGCAGATGTTACCTGACCCACTTGCTTTTCTCCCGCCATGACCGGCCAGACCTGGTTACAGCCGGGCACCTTTGGCCCGTCGATCGCAATCGCGCGCACCTGCTGGACCGGACCTTCCTTTGCCACGCGTAGCAAGGCATCGCGCCCGATACAACCGATCGCCGTCTGGGTATCGCAAAACCGGCCCAGACCGCATTCATGGGGCGTATTGTCGTCGGTCATGTCGTTGCCATAGCTCAGCAAACCACCCTCGACCCGCTCGATCCCGTTGGGGCAGCCCGCCCGCACGTCAAGATCCTCGCCCGCCTCCATCAAGGCATTCCACAGCGGCATTCCCATTTCAGTTCCGTCCACATAAATCTCAAAGCCGCCCTGCTTGGAATACCCCGAGCGCGCGACGGCCATACTGCGGCCCTGAAAATCGAACATGCCAAAACGGAAAAAGCGCACGTCGCGCACTGCCTCGCCGAAAATCCGCGCCATCAGATCATCCGCCTTCGGTCCCTGTACTGCCAGCGGGCTGATATCGGGTTCGTCGACCAGCACGTCGAGCCGCCAGCCATTTGCGATCCCCTTGACCCAGAGCAGCAGATCGCTGTCGGCGATCGAAATCCACCAGCGGTCCTCGGCGAGCTTGAGGCACACCGGATCGTTGAGCATGCCACCCGTCTCGTCGACGATCGGCACATAGTAGCACCGCCCCGGCAGCATCCCACGCAGATCGCGCGGGGTCAGCATCTGCATGAGCTTGGCGGCGTCAGGCCCACGCAGCTCCACCTGCCGCTCACAGGCGACATCCCAAACCTGCACCGCCGATTTGAGATGGTGATAATCCTCTTCGATACTTTCGAACATGGTGGGCAGCAGCATCCGGTTGTAGACGGTATAGGCTTTCACACCGGCCGCCTCCACACCTTCGGAAAAGGGAGTGCGGCGCAGGCGCCGCGTTTGAGAAATAAGCGCCATCACGCGTCCTTTGGTAAAAGAAACAGATCCGACACCGGCGGGGTCATCCCGGCAGCAGAGAGCATCTGGCTGATCTGGCCTCGGTGGTGGGTCTGGTGGTTGAACATATGCGCCACGCACAGCCCAACGGGTCGCGTGACATCTTCTTCAATTGCGCCGGAGAACCAGCTCAAATTGCCTTGCAGATTCATATTGGACAAGGTTTCGGCCCAGATCCTGATACGACCGTCCAAGCGAAAGCGGTCCGCGTCCCATTCGCCGCGCGTGGCACGGAAATCCCGGCTCTCGGCGATGGATGCCTCCGGCTTTGCTACATCGCTGCAAAACCGGCTCATCCACATCATATCGCCCCACAGGATATGGTTGAGCGTGCCGAATATGGAGCCGAAGAAGCCGACCCTGTCCTTGTGTAATTCCACCTCGTCCATCTGCTGCACAGTGCGCCGCAACTGGCTGTTCTGCCAAGCATTATACCGGGCCATGAGAAGCACATAATCCTTCTGGATCACGCGACGTCCCTCCAGTCTATGGAGCATATTTCGGCTGATCCTCTACCGGAATCCCACCGCCCTATGGAGTGCGCTTTCCTGGGCGCATGCGCCCTGAGGCTGATCACGCAGGGACATAATAATCTGCGTGAATGGGTCAGTAACCGGCCTCCCCTTGTCGCCTGGTTTGTCGGCATCTTCTCCCTGTTACCCATCTTATCCTCCCGAAATAATAGGCCAGCCCACTAAGGCACCTGAATTCAAGAACAGTGCCGCGCTCGTTTGTTTTTATATATTGTCCAATCTGGAGCCGCTTTTCCAGCGCCATGAGAGTCGTGGTGCAGTCCATCCGCGCCGCAAGGCTGACGCCGAAAAAGGCCGACTATAGCGTGAAGCGCAGCAGGTTCGGCATCGAGATCCCTTCTGAAAGTTGAGCGTTGCAAATTTAATGTCAGACATTTAAAATTTTGCCAAACAATAAATGTAAGACATATGAAAATCGATCCCCAAAGCTCCGCCGATCTTTCGGCCCAAATCGCCACGGCAATCCGCGACGAGATCATTGCGGGGCGGCTCATCATGAACGCCCGCCTGCCCTCGGAGGCAGAACTTGCCGACCACTTTGCCGTATCGCGCCCCACGGTGCGAGAGGCGCTCAAACGTCTGGCTGCGCAATCGCTGATCCGCACGCAGCGCGGGGCCACAGGCGGCGCTTTCGTCAACCGGATCAGCTTCCCCGAAGCCTACGCCCAGCAGATCACCACGTCGACGCTGTTGCTGTCGATGAACGATGTAAGCTTCGAGACCGCCTGCGAGGCGCGCTTTGCGCTCGAGCGATCCTGTGCCGATCTCAGTGCACGCCGGTGCAGCGCGGATCACTTGGCCGCTATGCGCGCGGAGATCCACAGGCAAAGCCGGCCGGAGCTGACCGACGAGGCATTCTGTGCATCCGATGTCGCGTTTCACCGCGCTCTGGTGGACGGCGCGGAAAATCCGGTGTTGTCCTACCAGCTTGCCGGAGCGGTCGAGGCGATGCAGCCTTTGATGAACATGATCACATTCACCGCCCGGGACCGTGCGCGGATCGTGGCCCTGCATGTCCGCATCGCTGAGGCCGTGGAGGCCTGTGATGGTAGAGCCGTGAGCGACGGGCTGACAGCACTTGAAGTGGAAACCCAGACTCTCGCACGCGGCCTGTTTGAGAAAAAGAAAGAGCGCGGGCGCGTTTGCACGGAAACATAGTGGCTCCCGGCGGCGTTGAGACTGCGTAACCCTGTTTAACGCCGCATCTTACCAGCACATTTGGAGCTTTTCATGGAGATAGTCACCCTTATCAACTGGGCCCTCGCCCTTCTCAGCATCGGCTTCGGCGCGGCGGGCTGGCTGTTTCCCGATTACACCATGTCGAAGGTAGATCTGGAAGATACAGGCTCCACCATGGGGAAATCGGAGGTGCGCGCGGCATCGGGCGCGCTTTTCGTGATGGCGGGTGTCGGCGCGCTGATCCTCTCGACCCCTGCCGCTTTCGCCATGATCGGCTTCATCTGGGGTGGCGGTGCGTTGGGCCGTGCCACATCCCTGCTGCTTGACGGGCGAACACGGCTGAAATGGATATTTTTCGCGTCCGAATTGGCCGTGGCCGTGATCGCGCTCGGGATTAATCTGTAGCCTCTTGAATTATCCGCAGCTTGGGCCTACCTTGGGGTTGTCCTTAGGGACTATGGGTATAAACGCGCTCGTAATAAGCGGTTCGGACCCGGGGGCGGTACCCGGCGACTCCACCAAACATCCGTCATTTGCGGATCTTGGGGTCGAAACAGGATCGACGAACGTCTAAAGGGGTATTGCTTTATCTCGGCTGACTGCCACCGTTATCGGCGTAAAATGTACAATTGCAAATGACAATCGTGCTCCAATGGCGATGGCCGCGTAAGCGACCGGAACTATTGAAACCTAAGTCCTTGCGTTTAGCGACGTAAGGCGGGGCCCGCCGGAGCCTGGCAACAGAATCCGGCACTTTATCTCCGCTTCACGGTCGACCGCTTCCTCATTGACCAACCCAGCGCCACGTGCGATTTATTCGCATGGGGAGCACTCTGCGAACGCCCCGTGAGGCGCCAGCCAGAGGTTCGCATTTTTCCAACGAAGGAAGGATGCATGCCATGGCTGCCCCAAATGAAATGACAGTCCCCCAACTTCTTCGCTTGATCGGCCTGCCTGACGCGCCGGTGATCGCGGATATCTCCGTCGATCCCGATTTCGACGATGATCCCTTTCTGATCCCCGGTGCGATCCGGCACCCCCACACCGATCCGACGGGCCTGAGGGAGCGGATAGCAGGACGCCCGAGCGTTATCGTCTGCCAGAAAAGTATCAAACTGTCACAAGGCATGACTGCTTGGTTGCGCAGTGAAGGGTTGGCCGCGGAATACCTTCAAGGCGGCAATCATGGCTGGCGTGATCACGCGGGCGCGCCGCGAATTCCCGTTTTAACAGTACCGTACCAAGTCGGCGGGGCGACCCTGTGGGTGACGCGTCACCGCCCGAAAATTGACCGCATCGCCTGTCCCTGGCTTATCCGGCGCTTTGTCGATCAGCAGGCTCGGTTCCTATTCGTCTCGCCTGCGGAAGTTGCGGGCGTGGCGGAACGATATGGTGCCACACCCTTCGATGTGCAGGACGTATTCTGGTCGCACCGCGAAGACCGCTGCACATTCGATACGATGCTGGAGGAGTTCGGTCTGCAAATACCCGCGCTCCTGCACCTCGCCACGGTCGTTCGCGCTGCCGATACAAACCGCCACGATCTCGCCCCCGAGGCCGCAGGTCTACTCGCCCTCTCGGTTGGACTGTCGCGGCAGTACCGCTCCGATGAGCAGCAGCTCGAGGCGGGTCTTGCGCTTTATGATGCGCTTTATCGTTGGGCGCGCGACGGTCAGGACGAAGGCCATGACTGGCCTGTGGCGGCCAAGGCATGAGAGCGCCGGGGTGGCGCGAAATGACGCGTGTTTTCGGCCGCATCGGTCTGCTCTCTTTCGGCGGACCAGCGGCGCAGATCGCCCTCATGCACCGCGAACTGGTTGAAACGCGCGATTGGCTCACAGAGCAGACCTACCTGCGCGCCCTCGGCCTGTGCATGCTGCTGCCCGGCCCCGAAGCGATGCAGCTTGCGACCTATGCAGGCTGGCGCTTGCGCGGCACGGCGGGCGGGCTGTTGGCGGGGGGCCTTTTCGTGCTGCCCGGCGCGCTGGTGATCGCGGTGCTCGCCTTGCTCTACGCCAATTTCGGACAGCTGCCGCTGGTGCAGGCGGGCTTTCTGGGGATCAAGGCGGCGGTGATCATCGTCGTTTTTCAGGCTCTGCGAAAAGTCGCGGGAAAAGCCTTGATCGGCGCGCAGGGATGGACCCTCGCGGTGTTTTCCTTCGTCGGCCTGTTCGTGTTCGGCGTGCCCTTCCCACTCATCATCATCGCGGCCGGCCTCTGGGGGATGTGGCGCGCGGACGGAAGTGCTTCTCAAGAGGTATCTGCCCCCGTTACCGCTCAGCCGCTGCGGGTCATCGCGCTCTGGGGTGTGCTCTGGGCAGCACCCCTCGTGGCCCTTTGGGCGTTGGACGAGACGTTTCTGGTGCAGCTTGGTCTTTTCTTCTCCAAGCTTGCCATCGTGACTTTCGGCGGCGCCTACGCCGTGCTGGGCTACATGACCCAGACTGTCGTGACCGATCTGGGGTGGATCACCACGGATCAGATGATCGACGCACTGGGGCTGGCGGAGACAACACCCGGCCCCCTCATTCTGGTCACTGAATTCGTGGCGTTGCTGGCAGGCTTTGCACAGGCGGGAATCGGCGGCGCAGTCGCAGCAGGGCTGCTGGCGCTTTGGGTAACCTTCACACCGTGCTTTTTATGGATCTTTCTTGCAGGTCCCTATCTGGAGCGCGTCGGCGCACAGCCGCGCCTTGCCGCCGGCCTCACGGCCATCACGGCGGCGGTGGTGGGCGTGATCGCCAATCTTACGGTGTGGTTTGCGCTTCATGTCGTCTTTCGCGAAGTGGGCGCAGCCCAGACGCTCGCCATTCCCCTGCCTGTCTGGACCAGCTTCGATCCGGTCGCAGGCGCGCTCACGGCTGTGGCAGCGGTTTTGATGCTGGGCCTGCGGATGGGGTTTGTCCCTGCCATTGCGCTGCTGGCCGTCTGCGGTCTGGCGACCTCCGTGATCTGAAATGGGGTCCCGCCGCCACCCCGGCAGAGCGCCCCTTTCATCCCGCCCGGAATCACCTATGATGATCCTGTACAACCCACGGGGGGATATGATGTGAGCCGCACCATCGACTATGGCAACCTCATGCATGATGCCATGCGTAGCCTGATCCGCAACGTCCTGATGGATGTGGCGGCCAATGGTTTGCCGGGCGCACATCACTTCTTCATCACCTTCGACACCTCGCACCCCGATGCAGAACTGGCCGATTGGCTCTCGGACCGCTATCCCGACGAGATGACCGTGGTGATGCAGCATTGGTACGACGGGCTCGAAGTCACAAACGACGGCTTCTCCATCACGCTCAATTTCGGCGACGCACCAGAGCCGCTCTATATTCCCTATGATGCGATCCGCACGTTTGTGGACCCTTCCGTCGAGTTCGGCCTGCGGTTCGAGCAGCAGGACGAGGCCGCCAAAAAGGCCGCCAAAGACAAAACACTGCCCCAGACCGAGGAATCGGAGCTCGAGGTCGAGGAAGCCCCGGCCAAGGCTGCCGAAATCGTCTCTCTCGACAGTTTTCGCAAAACATAAGCTGGCACAGGCATGCGCCAGCCGCTAAACAGCCTCTGAAACGAAGATTTACGTCAGGAGAGCCCCATGGCCGATACCCGCACCGAGACCGACAGCTTTGGCCCCTTGGAAGTTCCATCCGACAAATACTGGGGCGCGCAGACGCAGCGCTCGATCATCAATTTCCCCATTGGCTGGGAAAAGCAGCCCATCGCCATCGTGCGCGCGCTGGGTGTGATCAAGCAGGCCTGCGCGGAAGCCAACATGGCGCAAGGATCGCTGGACGAGGCGCGCGGCAAGGCAATCGTGCAAGCCGCGGGCGAAGTCGTCGCAGGCAAGTTCGACGATAACTTCCCGCTTGTCGTCTGGCAGACCGGCTCAGGCACCCAATCGAACATGAACGCCAACGAGGTCATCGCAAACCGCGCGATCGAGATCATGGGCGGCACGATCGGCTCCAAAGACCCCGTGCACCCCAACGATCATTGTAACATGGGGCAATCGTCCAACGATACCTTCCCGACCGCCATGCACATTGCCACCGCACGAACCGCGCATGACGTGCTGCTGCCCGGTCTGCGCAAGCTGCACGCGGCTTTGCAAAAGAAGGTCGAGGAATTCGACGGGATCATCAAAATCGGCCGCACCCATACGCAGGATGCAACGCCACTGACGCTGAGCCAGGAATTCTCCGGCTATACCCATCAGGTCGCCATGGCGATCCGGCGCGTCGAGGACGGCCTCGGCCGGATTTACGAGCTTGCACAGGGCGGCACGGCTGTGGGCACGGGCCTCAACACCGTCAAGGGATGGGACGTAACCGTGGCCGCGAACATGGCACGCATAAGCGGCCTGCCCTTCATCACGGCGCCCAACAAGTTCGAAGCGCTGGCCGCTCATGACGCGATGGTGGAAATTTCGGGCCACCTGAAAACCGTGGCCGCTTCGCTTTTCAAGATCGCCAATGACATCCGACTGTTGGGCTCAGGCCCCCGCTGCGGTCTGGGCGAGTTGATCCTGCCAGAGAACGAGCCGGGCAGCTCCATCATGCCGGGTAAGGTGAACCCGACACAATGCGAGGCGCTGACCCAAGTCTGTGCGCATGTGTTCGGCAACGATGCCGCCGTGGGCTTTGCCGGATCACAGGGGCATTTTGAGCTCAACGTCTATAAGCCAATGATGGCTTATAACGTGCTGCAATCCATGCAACTTCTTGGCGATGCTGCCTCGGCCTTTACCGACAATCTGGTGGCGGATCTCAAGGCAGATCCAGTGCGGATCGAAAAACTGATGCGTGAATCGCTGATGCTGGTTACGGCACTGGCGCCCGAAATCGGCTACGATAACGCCACGAAGGTCGCCAAGACCGCCCATAAAAACGGCACCACCCTCAAAGAAGAGGCGATTGCCTTGGGCTTTGTCGACGCAGAGACATTCGACCGCGTGGTGCGGCCCGAAAACATGATTGGCCCGAAATGAAAGTTGTAAAATGAGTTCCCCTCTGAGCCTCAACAAAGCCCGCAAAGACCGCGACCGCTCCGCCCGCAAATCGAAGGCGGACGAGAACAGCGTGAAATTTGGCCAGACGCGCGCCCAGAAGGACGCGCTCAAGGCCCGCGCTGAGTTGATTTCGCGTAATCTGGAAGCGCACAAGCGCGAGACATGAGCGCGCGGCCCGTAAAGCATTCCGTAACGCTGCACGGGCATCGCACCTCTATATCACTCGAGGCGCCTTTCTGGGCGGAGCTTCGCGCAATCGCACGCGATAAGTCTTTGCCGATCAATGCGTTGGTGGCTGAGATTGATTCTGAACGCGGGATGGAGAGCGGGCTCGCCTCGGCTATCCGAGTTTATGTGCTCGACACGCTAAAATCGCGTTTGCCCCCGCCGGGATAGAAGCGGACCACGGCAATGCTTTCTGCACTGCCATGGTCGCTCGTCGCTTCAGCTATCATGCAACGGAGGCGTCATAAATCTGGCCGATATTCCGGCTCAGCGCCGTGTTGAACTCCGCGTCGGACATTTTCACGTCGAGTCCCTCCGCCAGCGCACGGCTGAAACTCGCGATCATCTTGTGGTTTTGAGCGAGCAAATCACAGGCTACTTCGGTGGAATATCCCCCGGACAGCGCCACGACCCTCAACACGCGCGGATGGTCCGCCGCCGCATCGTAGAGGCCTGCGGTGCTGGGGATCGTGAGCTTAAGTATCACATCAATATCCTCCGGCAACTCATTGAGGTTCTTCATAATATCGGAGGCAAGCATATCTTCCGCTTCGATCTTGGTTGTGCTGTTGATGTTGACCTCCGGCTCTACGATCGGAACCAGCCCGGCCGCAGCGACCTGCCGCGCGACCTCGAATTGCTGCGCTGTCACGTCAGCAATTCCCTTCGCATTTGCCTGATGGATCAGCGATCGTTCCTTAGTGCCAAAAATGCCTTTGGTATTCGCTTTGGCCAGCAACGCATCGAGCTCAGGCATCGGCTTGAGCATTTGAACGCCGTTCGCTTCCTCAGCGAGCCCCTTGTCGATCTTCAAAAAGGGCACCACACCTCGATCTTCCCACAAAAGCTGTGCGGTAGGCTTTCCGTTGATCTCGCTGTCCATGGTCCGCTCGAACAGGATCGCCGCCAGCACCTTCTCCGACGTGAAGCTCTCCGAGAGGATGATCCGGCTGCGCATCGCGTGCACGGCTGCGTACATCTCGACATCTCCGCTATAATCCTCCGGCTGTACGCCATATTGCGCGAGTGCTGTGGGCGTGGAGCCACCCGACTGATCGAGTGCTGCGATAAAACCAGGGGCCGATGCGATACGGGTGCGTTGAGCGTCTTTGTGGGCCATGAGCGGTGCCTTTGTGCTTAAATTCAAATTTTTTTCATTTCTAAAGTGTTCGCGCCCGCAGCACCAGTCGCTTTCACAACCCTCATTAAGTTCGCGCGCGCAGGTGCAGATGAATGCCGTCCTTCGACCGCACGGTCAAATGAGCCACAGGCACTGGGACGGGGCCTGCAATCACCTCATAATCGCGCAAGATCCGCGACAGGATCAAAGGGCCCTCGATCATCGCAAAGCCCGCGCCGGGACAGACCCGCGCACCCGCGCTAAAGGGGATAAATGCCTCGCGGGCGCAAGTTTTGCCATTCTCGGTGTGCCAGCGCAGGGGATCAAAGCCGTCGGGATTGTCCCAGAGCCGGGTATGACGATGCAGATGCCAGGGGCTGATCACCAGTTGCGAGCCCTTGCGCACAACACGCTCTCGCATCACCTCGGGACAGGTATTCTCCCGCACCATCATTGGCACCGGGGGGTAAAGGCGCAGCGTCTCGCGAAACACATCCCGGCTCAGCCGCAGCTTTGACATCACGCTGAAATCGCAAATGTCGAGCACCTGCGCTTCAGCGCAAAGTTTCTCCTGCCATTCAGGGTAGAGCGCCATCAGATAAAGCGCCCAAGCCAGCGTCGAAGCACTCGTCTCATGGCCTGCGAGAAAAAATATCGCCACCTGATCGACCATTTCCTCGGTGCTGAAGGTATCTCCGGTTTCGGGATCGGGGGTAGTCATGATCTTGGTCGCCAGATCATCGGGCGCGGTTCCTGCCGCGATCATCGCCGCACGCATCTGCGTCAGCTCGGTGATCAGACTGCGAATGCGCGCGGCGCTTCGGGTCGTGTCGCGTCGAAACAGGCGCGGCATCCAGCGCGGCAGCGGCACGAGCGCTGCAAGGTTGAGGATCGGCTGGCTGCGCTGGTAGGTCTTGAACTCCTCGAACACATCACGCGCCAGATGATGCTCGATCGGGAGAGAGAAAAGGGTGCGGAAGATGACATCGGCGGCTGCATGGCTCGCCTCCTCCTCGATCTCGATCACGTGGCCCAGCTTGGGCGTGAGGCGCGCGGCCGCGGCTTCCGCAGCGTCCCACATGGCGGGAAACACCTCGCGCAGACGCCCCCCCTCGAAGGCGGGATCGATGATGCGACGCTGGCGCTTCCAAACCTCGCCATTTGTCACGAAGACCGAATTGCCCAGCAGCGGACGCAGCCCTTCGTTCACCCGAGTCGATTTCGGAAAATCATCAGGGCGCTCCTTGAGCACCCGCTGCACCAGTTCAGGCTGGTTGATCAGGTAGCTGCGGAAAAACGGCGTGCGAAATTCAGCCATCCACGCGCGGTAGAGCCGAGCGGGCTGCGCGGAAAGAATATCGGCGCGAAAGAGCTTGGCATAGCGCCACAATGAGACTTTGTCGGGGCGCGCGGGCGGTTTGGGGGGCAGGATCATGGGGTGGTGCCGGTAAATTTATTGACCGCTTTCGTGATCCGCGATTTCGAGGGCGGGCGATCCCTGTAGCGCGCCGCCAGTGTCAGGGGCCCTGCGGTGATGCGGAAATAATCATAATCGCGTGGACGGTCGAACGCGCACATATATTGGAAATGCAGCCAGAAAAAGCGCCAGCGCAGAGCTTTCCACCGCGCGGGGCTGAGCGATTGCGTGAAGGCAGCCGAGAACACCAGTGGCCAACGTTTGCCCTCAGGGGCGACCCCGCTCACCGCGACGGGATCACACAGCGCAAAGGCACAGCCATCGCCGGGCGCCGTCACATCGACCCACGTCAGGGCGTCCGAGGTGCTCAGATATGCCAGATCGGCGCGCAAGCGGTGGGCATCGGGCAGGAATGAGACCATCGGCACCACCTGCCCAAGCGTCAAAAACCCCAACGCGGGTCCGTTTGCAGGCACGCGCTGTGCGCGGATCAGATCCGCCAGTACCGACACGCCCAAATGCGCACCCGACGAGTGGCCCACCACCAGCACCTCATCGACACCGGAGGTCAGCGCCTCCGCAATCGCGTCACCAAAATCCGCGATGCGCGCTTCGAGGGCGGGCGTATTGGCCCCCCGCGTCGCCGCACCGTAGGCGTAATCATGCATGAGGTAATACGCGAAAAACTTGCCGTCCTTGGCCTTGAACCAACGCATGAGGAAAACGAAAAAAGCGGCGGCGACGGCCCATGTGATGAGCGAACCTGCAAGGCCCAAAACAGGCATCAGCAGCGCCTCGCCGGACGCGATCAACAGCAACACCAGCGCGCAACAGATCGCGAGCTGCCCCAGCAGCATTCCAACCGGATAGAGCGCCGCGATCACAGGCCCCTTGCGCAACCGCATAAGCCGCCAGAGTGCGCCGGTGGAGATGTAGACCCAAGCGGTGCGCAGCAATTGCAGGTAGGTTGCGGGGATCGAGGTATCCATGCTGCTGCGCACGATGTCGGACCAGACCAGCACGTCCACCGAAGCCTGCGCCCGCGCGCCGTCCATCTCCCCCGTCACATCCCAACCGTAGCGCGCCCCACCCTGACGACCGGTCAGCGAGATCGCGTACCCCGAAATAGCGGCCTGTGCCGCAGATTCCGTGCGGTAAAGCTCCCTGTAGCGTCGCGGGTGGATGGGATCGTAGCCGGGAACATAAAAAACCGCCCTTCGGGTGACGAGAGCGTCGGGTATGTGCGGGGGGGCAGCCATGGGTCTGCGTCAGGCCTCGATTTGTTTGCCGTATGCTAACGCGGGTCTTAGGCCAAAGTAAGGCTTATCCCTCAGCCCAGACTGCCAAGGGCCGGAAACGTCTCGAGCAGCCAGAAGCTGAAGGTCGAGAAGGCGCCTGTAAGCATCGCAAAACCGACGATGAGCAACAGCACCCCCATCGCCCGCTCGATCGCCTTCATATGCTTTTTGAGCTTGTTCATTACGCCCACAGCGCGGGTCATGAACATCGCGGCAAGCAGAAAGGGAATACCCAACCCCAGCGCATAGATGCCCAACAGGAGCGTGCCGCGCGCAACTGAGGCTTCCGACGCGGCCAGCGACAGGATCGCGCCCAGTTGTGGCCCGATGCACGGCGTCCAGCCGAAGGCGAATGCCAGCCCGAGCACATAGGCGCCAAAAGACGACCCGCCCTTGTCGCCCGCATCCATCCGCGCCTCGCGGTCGAGGAATGAAATCCGGTAGATGCCCAGAAAATGGATGCCGAAGATGATGACCACGATGCCCGATATGCGGCTGAAAAGGATCTGGTTTTGTAGGAAGAACGCGCCGAATGCCGATGCGGTAAACCCAAGAATTAGGAAAACCGTGCTCAGCCCCATCACAAAAAACAGCGCCGCAACGATCGCCCGGCGGCGCGCGGCGGATTGCGAGCTCATGTCATTGAGGCTCACCCCGCTCATATACGCCAGATAGGGCGGTACGATGGGAAGCACGCAGGGCGACAGGAAACTGATGATCCCCGCCGCAAGTGCGATGGTCATGGCGGGTAAAAGGCTCGCGTCGATGAGTTCGATTCCAAACATGGGCAACAGCTATACGCTGTGTCCTCCGCCGTCACCTGCCATCGTGTCACAAGGCTGTGGACAGGCTGTAACATGCGGCCTACATCGAAAGGCATGATACATGAACTCGATGCCACAGGGCTGCTGTGCCCCCTACCCGTTCTCAAAGCCCGCAAGCGGCTGCTGGCACTTAAGCTGGGCGAACGTCTCCGGATGCGCGCCGATGATCCGGCGGCTGTGATCGACGTGCCGCACTTCTGCGCGGAAGCGGGCTACAATCTGGTCGAAAGCACGCAGGACGGGGATGTGCAGATCTATCTGATTGAAAAGACGGGATAGACGACCACGCGCGCCGGTCGATCAAGCAACAAAAAAGGCAGGCCCAAAAGCCTGCCTTTTCTAGTTTTCATTGCAGGAGATGCCTAGCGGCCTCCGAGCGACCACCACCCCTTGCGGCGTGGCTTCGCCGGTTCCTCTACACTGGCTTCGGGCTCAGGTGCAGGCTCTGGCGCGGGCGTGGCCGCCTCGGGCTCTGGTGCAGGCTCAAGTGCTTTTTCAGCCACGGGCTCCGGCGCAGGTTTTGCCTCCGCAGCGGGTTCTGCCTCGGGTGTCGACTTGGCACCGTGTGCTTCGTCCGCCGCCACAGCTTCCGCCTTTGGCTTGCGCGGCGCACGGGTGCGTTTGGGCTTGGGCGCCTCCTCAGCTGCCGGAGCGACCTCATCGGTCGCATCCGCCTCCGGGGCCGCTTTGGGCTTGCGCGGCGCGCGGGTCCGTTTGGGTTTGGGCGCTTCCTCGGCCTCCGGTGTATCAGCCACGGCTGCAACGGGGGCGTCCTCCATCACAGCGTCTTCTTTCGGCTTGCGGCTCCGCGAACGACTACGCGGCTTGGGCTTATCCTCGCCGTTGTCCACAGCAGTCTCTTGCTGCGCATCCGTATCGGACTGGTCCTCGTCCTCGGAATTGGCGTCCTCGCCATTCTGATTGTCGTTATCCGAGCGGCCCCCACGGCTGCGCCGACGCCGACGCCGCTTGCGCTTTGGCTTGGCCTCGCCATCGTCCTCGCTCTGCGGCGTGTCTGACTGCGGCTGGCGGCTTTGCTGGGGCCGCGCTTCCTCTTCCGCCGCTTCCAATGCAGCGGCAGCTTCTGCGGCGTCGGCAGCAGCGGCATCCGCCGCGTCAATCTTGTCCATTAGTGCCATATCGGCAGAGACAGCAAGTGACAGCTGCTGCACCACGCGGGTCGCAGTCTTGAACTTCTCCATCGAGAAATCAGGGCTGACAAGATGCGGGTCGCCCTCGATCCGCACACTCAGACCGTAACGCGACTCGATATTGGCGATATGTTCGCGCTTCTGGTTCATCAGGAAGTTGGCGATGCCGACGGGCGCCTTGATCAGCACCTCGCGCGAACGGCGACGGGTACCCTCTTCTTCGATGGTGCGCAAAATGGCGAGCGCAAGATTATCGTCAGAGCGAATGAGGCCCGTCCCGTGGCAGGCATGGCATGGCTGTGTCGTCGCCTCGATCATGCCTGGACGCAACCGCTGGCGCGACATCTCCATCAAGCCAAAGCCGGAGATACGCCCGATCTGAATGCGCGCACGGTCGGTCTTGAGCTTGTCCTTGATCAGTTTCTCGACGGAGGCATTGTTGCGCCGCTCGTCCATATCGATGAAGTCGATCACGATCAGACCTGCCAGATCCCGCAGGCGCAACTGGCGGGCGACTTCGGCTGCCGCTTCCATGTTGGTCTTGAGGGCGGTCTGCTCGATCGAGCCTTCCTTGGTCGCGCGGCCCGAGTTCACATCGACCGCGACCAGCGCCTCGGTTGTGTCGATCACGATGTAACCACCGGAGGGAAGCTGGACCGTCGGATTGAACATACCGGCGAGATAGCCCTCGACCTGATAGCGCGCAAAGAGCGGCAGGCCTTCCTCGTAGCGCTTCACGTTTTTCGCGTGGGACGGCATGATCATCTTCATGAAATCCTTGGCGATGCGGTAGCCGCGCTCGCCCTCCACGAAGACTTCGTCGATGTCGCGGTTATACAGATCGCGGATCGAGCGTTTGATCAGATCACCTTCCTCGTAAATCTTCGAAGGCGCGATGGATTTCAGCGTCAGCGAGCGGACTTCCTCCCACATGCGCTGTAGATACTCGTAATCGCGCTTGATTTCGGCCTTCGTACGCCGGGCTCCCGCCGTGCGCACGATCAGGCCGGCGCCCTGTGGCACCTCAATCTCCTGCGCGATCTCCTTGAGCTTCTTGCGGTCAGCGGCATTTGTGATCTTGCGGGAGATCCCGCCCCCACGCGCCGTGTTGGGCATCAGCACGCAGTAACGGCCCGCCAGCGACAGATAGGTGGTCAGCGCCGCACCCTTGTTGCCGCGCTCTTCCTTGACGACCTGCACAAGCAGGATCTGACGGACCTTGATGACTTCCTGGATCTTATAGCGGCGTGCGCGGGGCTTGCGGACGGGGCGGATGTCATCGCTATCATCCTCCTCGGCGACAGATTCGATGTTGTCGTCCTTGTCGGAAGCCGTAGCGCCCTCGTCGTCCTCGTCGTCATCGCTCACATCTGGCGTCTCGACGGGTGTTTCCTTGACCCGCTCCATTGGAGACGAGGCCTGATCTTCATCAACTTCAACCTCGTCACCCTCTAAATCGACGGTTTCCATGCCATCAATCTCAGCCGATGTTACGGCGTCGTCGTTTGCTGCATCCTCAGCCCTCGGCTTGCGAGAGCGGGACCGCGAGCGGCGTTGGGGCTTTTCGTCCTCATCGTCCTTGGCGGCCTGGGCCTTGGCAAAGGCGCGCTCTTCTGCCAGCAGCGCCTCACGGTCCGCCACGGGGATCTGATAGTAATCGGGGTGAATTTCCGAAAAGGCGAGGAAGCCATGACGGTTCCCACCATAATCCACAAACGCAGCTTGCAGCGACGGCTCAACGCGCGTCACTTTTGCAAGATAGATGTTTCCGGCTAACTGGCGTTTATTCTCAGATTCGAAATCGAATTCTTCGACTTTGTTTCCATCCACCACAACGACGCGGGTTTCTTCCGCGTGGGTGGCATCGATAAGCATTTTCTTAGGCATTGTACTCTTTTGCACAGGCGCGACCGCGCGTGCCCCCCGGGGGGAGCGGCACGGTGCATCAGGTGTCTTGTCAGGGCGATTTGTGACGGCACAGCGGCGCGGCCGATCTGGCCACTCCGGATACTGTGTTCAGCGTTTGCGCGCGTCATCGCGGTTCTTCTCCGATGCGGGATCACAGCCAAGCGTCGCAAGGCGTGCCGCGCACCCATTAAAAACTGTGTAATCTTGAGCGTTTGGCTCTTGATATCCAGCAGCGTCTCTCTTGCCGTTTCCGGCACAATCGGTCTGTTGCACATCGGCGTGTGCCTGCGGCAACAGCGAAACCTATCCTTGGACATTCGTGGCTGCGGTTCAAAGGCAGCCTGCCCACCTCCCTAAATAAGAGCACGCGCGCGACAAACACAATGGGCAATCAGAAGGATTCATTACAATTTGTGACAGGACGCGAGATCGCGCCGATTTGTGCTTCTTTGCAGTCAGGTGCGACATATTGCCGTTTGAGAGCTTTGAGCGTAGGCTCAAACGGCAACAATAAAAGGGGGTACCCCCTGAATTGGTACACTTCAGGAGACACTATGCGCATTTTCACCCCGACCACCCTGATCCTCTGCACGGCAATTTTGACCGTCTCCGCCTGCGATCCCGCGGAATTCGATACTGATCCGGACGTACGGCGAGACGCCCGCGCAAACCGCAAATGCGTGCTCGAAGTTCAGGAAATTGCAAAAGATCCCGCGGCACAGCTCAACACGACGCTGCCCATCGTCGAGATCAATCAATACATTATCGATGCGCCGACGCAGCAAGAACGGTGGATGTGCCGCACAGACGACGAAGGCAATCCGACACAGCTTTACAAACTGGGTGATGGCTGAGCGTCACAAAAGCAAAAGGGGCGCCATTCAAGCGCCCCTGTTTCGTGCCGGTAACTGTTTTTAAAGATAATCAGACCGCGACAGCTGGTATTTCGCCATCTTCTCGTTGAGCGTGCGGCGCGGCAGGCAGAGTTCGTCCATCACACTCGCGATCGAGCCCTTGTGGCGACGCATCGTATTATCGATGAGCATCCGCTCGAACGCTTCCACATATTCCTTGAGCGGCTTGCCCTCGGTGGTCATGACGGGCTGCATCTCATCGTGATCGCTCATCAGCAACGATGCGATGGTGCCCGACCCCCGCCGCGATTGCAGCACCGCGCGCTCCGCCACGTTGATGAGCTGGCGCACGTTCCCGGGCCAAGGCGCTTGCAAAAGCTGTGCGGCCTCCTGCGCCGTCACTTGAGGCGCATCGCAGCCGTATTCATCCGCGAATTGATCGCTCAGGCGCGTGAACAGCGTCAGAATATCCTCGCCACGTTGCCGCAGTGGCGGCACGGTAATCCGCAGCGCCGCCAGCCGGTAAAACAGGTCCGAGCGCAGCACATCCTCCGACGTGCGCCCCGCCTCTTGCAAATTAGAGATTGCGACGATCCGTGTCTCCGCTGGCGTGCCCTGCTCGTTGATCGCCGACAAAAGCCGCGCTTGCAGCGTCTCGCTCAGCGCTTCCACATCCTCCAGCACCAGCGTTCCGCCGCGTGCCTCCTCGATGGCGGGCAGTTGCGCATCCTCGGGCTGCATCGGGCCGAACAAACGCTTGCTGAGGGCATCCTCCTCGTAGGCCGAGGCGCTGACCAACACGAATTTCTTACCTGCGCGTGATCCAACTGCGTGCAGCGCGTGTGCCACCAGCGTCTTGCCGGTCCCCGTCTCACCGTCGATCAACACGTGTCCGTCCGCCTGACCCAGATCGAGGATATCCTCGCGCAGCCGCTCCATCACAGGGCTTTGACCGATCAGCTTTTTCATCAGCTGGCCCCCATCGCTGAGTTCGCGGCGGAGCAGGCGGTTATCCATCACCAAGCGGCGTGTTGCCGTTGCCTTCTTTGCAAGTTCGCTCATCCGGTCGGGATTGAACGGCTTTTCTAGAAAGTCGAACGCACCCACGCGCATCGCTTCCACAGCCATCGGCACATCGCCGTGGCCGGTGATCATGATCACCGGCAGCGCACTGTCGCTGCCCATCAGCTTCTTGAGAAACTGCATGCCGTCCATCCCCGGCATCTTGATGTCCGAGATGACGATGCCGGGATACTCCGGACCCAGCACCTTGAGCGCATCCTCTGCACAAGCGAACGTCTCCGTGTCGTAGCCCGAGAGGGCCAGCCACTGGCTGATCGACTGGCGCATGTCCTGTTCATCGTCGACAATCGCAATCTTCATCGCCTGTGCCATATCTTTTACTCCGCCGCCTGTGTTTCACTGTTGCCATCGTAGATCGGCAATTGCATTTCAAATACTGCGCCACCGCCCTGACCGTTGCGCGCCGTCAACCGCCCGCCCAGATCACTCACGATCCCAGAAGAGATCGCAAGGCCGAGACCCACGCCATCTCCGGGCAGTTTCGTAGTGTAGAACGGCTCGAAGAGCGCGTCCAAGTCCTCAATGCCCGGCCCGTTGTCGCGCACGGTCAGGGTAGCTGTCTCTCCCGCGCTCAAGATGATCTCGACCTTGGGGTTACGCTCTGACTTGGTGGCATCGAGCGCATTGCGCAAGAGGTTGACCAAAACCTGTTCGATCCGCATCCGGTCGCCAAGCGTGTAAACTGGCATATCAGGCAGGATGCGCACGATCTGGACCTGTCGCTGCCGCAGTTGCGGCTCCATCATGGAGAGCGACGAGGCCAGCGCATCTGCCATGTTGACCGGTGAAAACGCCTGCTGCCCCTTACGTGCATAGGATTTAAGCTGCCGCGTGATGGCGCCCATGCGCTCGATCAGATCGTCGATACGTTGGAAGGAGCTCAACGCTTCATCCGGCCGGTTGCGGCGCAGCAGCAGTCGCGCACCGGCCAGATAGGTCTTCATCGCGGCCAGCGGCTGATTCAACTCGTGGCTCACGGCCGCCGACATTTCGCCCAAAGCGGCAAGCTTGCTCGATTGCTCCAGCGTCTGCTCGGCCACCGCAAGCGTTTCCTGCACCCGCTTGCGCTCGGCGATTTCACGCTGCAGGGCGGCGTTCAATGCGCGAAGCTCTGCCGACTCGCGTTGGAAAATCGCCGCGCGCCCCGCTGTTCGGCGGCTCATGAAGTAAAACGCCATCGCAAGAAGGATCGCGAATCCCATGACTTCGAGCGCCAGCACCCCGTTCACGCGCTCGCGCACACTCTCGTATGTCGTATAACTTGCCATACGCCAGCCGCGGAAATTGACCCGCGCTTCGAGCCGCATCACTGCCTCGCCCTGAATGTAGGCATCCGGCGGCAGGGCAGTCCAATCAGCTGTCGCCTGGATCGCGCGCTCGATGGCGCTTTGTGGGGTCTGGTTGGCGAGCGCCTCTTCCTCGGTCTTGCCGCGCCAGCGCGGCTCCGTCGCGAGCAGGATCTCTCCCGTGCTTGAGGTCACGATCACGGCGTCCGAAATGCCCGCCCAGGCCCGCTCGAATTTCTTGAGATCCACCTCCACGGCGATCACGCCAACGGTGGTGCCACCATTCTGGATCCGGCGGGAATAGAAAAACCGGTAGTCACCGGTATCTTGCAGCATCACACTGAAAATCGTCGTGTTGGACCGGATCGCATCGACGAAATAAGGCTCCGTCCTGAGCGCGGCCCCCAGACGGTTGCGGTCCGTCGCCGCGACCGTGCGGCCGTCCATATCCAGCAGCATCAGCGAGGCCGCCCCGATCTCTTCCACAAACGAGATCAGCCGCTGGGTGGAGAGCGAATAATCGGCACTCTCGAGTGCCGCGATCAAGGTTGGATCGCGGGCCAGAAGCTGCGGCACGATCGCATTCTGCCGCAACTCAGCAAGCAGGTTGCCGCCATACAAAGCAATCCGCAACTCCGCACGGCTGCGCGTACTTTCGGTAAATCGGTCCGTCAACAGGCGGTTGGTGACGGAAATCACACCAATGGCGAAAATCAGCATGACAAATAGCGCAATGCGGACCCGCCAACTGATCGCGGCGGGTTGCCAAGGGGTATTTGTCACGCGCACGTCATCATCCATGAGAAGACACTACCACAGGCGCACGCGCGCTCAAGTCAGGCTGTGGTGAGCGCTCCCGCCAGTGCGCGGAAGAGCGCCACCCCGTCGGTCCCGCCGTGCCCTGCGTCCGCTGCCCGTTCGGGATGAGGCATCATCCCCAGCACGCGGCGGTTTGGCGACAGGATGCCCGCGATATCGGCCTGCGCGCCGTTTGGGTTATCCGTGTAGGTAAACGCGATCCTGTCCTCGCCTTTAAGCACGGCGATGGTTTCGGGATCGGCGAAGTAGTTGCCATCGTGGTGCGCGATCGGAATGTCGATCACATCACCCGCATTATAGCCATTGGTGTAATCAGACGCCGAGGTCTCGACTTTCAAACCGACCGTCTTGCAAATGTACTTCAGACCCGCATTGCGCAGCAGCGCACCGGGCAGCAATCCCGTCTCCGTCAGAACCTGAAATCCGTTGCACACCCCAAGCACATAGCCCCCGCGCGACGCATGGGCCGCGACGGACTGGCAAATCGGGGATTGTGCCGCAATCGCACCACAGCGCAGGTAATCACCGTAGGAAAACCCACCGGGCACACCAACAATGTCGATGCCGTCCGGCAGCGTGCTGTCCTTGTGCCAGACCATCGTCACATCGGCGCCCGCGCGCTCGAAAGCTACCGCAAGATCACGATCACAGTTCGATCCCGGAAAAACGACAACTGCTGCGCGCATCAAGCGATCTCCACCGTGTAGCTCTCGATTACCGTATTCGCGAGCAGCTTCTCGCACATCAGCGTCACATCGGCCTCGCTTGATCCCTCTGCGAGATCAAGCTCAATCACCTTGCCCTGCCGCACGCCCTGAACGCCGTCAAAACCCATCGCGCCCAACGCGTGACGCACGGCCTCGCCCTGCGGATCCAGCACACCATTCTTCAACATCACATGCACACGTGCTTTCATCGCGTCATTCCTTTTCTGCGCTGGGGCCGGGAAGGACAGAACAACTCCATCCATCGTACACCCACCCAAGATTGTGTAGTCTTAACAAAAACCATTCCGTCACCAGATCGAACCCTACTGAGGCAACCTCGCGGTGCTGAACAACGCGCAACCAGTCAGGTCCGCCGTCTTCGCCAGCAATCTTATTGACCACAAAGTCTTTTTCTTCGAGCACAGCCAGCAAGATCTCAATGGGCTCCGACTGGTCATAGCCCGGATCTGCATAGCAAAAGTGCTCTACTTCCCGCTCCACAGACCCGTCATCACCATGTCGCGCCAGATTTTCGCGCACCAGCGCGTTGGACGCCGGCGATCCGATCGGTGGAGCCTGATCCACATCAGGCGTCATCAGTTGATCAACGTAGGCTTTGTAATCGGTGTCGAGGTCTTGGGCATCACGCCCAGACGCCGCGCCACTTCACTGTAGGCATCGGTTAGCGATCCCAGATCGCGGCGGAATACGTCCTTGTCGAGGTGCCGACCTGTCTCAATGTCCCACAGACGGCAGCTGTCCGGCGAAATCTCATCCGCCACGATCAGCCGTTGGAAATCGCCATCATAGACCCGGCCGATCTCGATCTTAAAATCCACCAGCTTGATGCCGACGCCGTACATCACGCCTGACACGAAATCATTCACCCTCAGCGCGAGGCTCAATATATCTTCCATGTCCTGCTGGCTGGCCCAGCCAAACGCGGCGATATGCTCTTCACTTACCAGTGGATCGCCGAGGGAATCATCCTTGTAGCAATATTCGACGATGGGCCGCGGCAGCTGCGTGCCCTCCTCGATTCCCAGACGCGTCGACATGGTCCCCGCCGCATAGTTGCGCACTATCACTTCGAGCGGCACGATCTCGACTTGCCGGACCAGCTGCTCGCGCATGTTGAGGCGCTTGATGAAATGGGTGGGAACACCGATCTGGTTGAGCCCCAGCATAAAATATTCCGACAACAAGTTGTTCAGAGCGCCCTTACCATCGATCACATCCTTCTTCTTGGCGTTGAAGGCGGTGGCATCATCCTTGAAGTACTGCACGATCGTACCCGGCTCGGGGCCTTCATAGAGGATTTTCGCTTTGCCTTCGTAGATTTTCTTGCGGCGGGCCATGGGCGTCCCCTGTAGTTGAGAGGCGCGGGGGAGTCCCGCCGCCCTGTTTGCACTTCTCTTAGTGCACTGGTGCCCCTGCTGCAAGCGCGCTCCCCGCCGCCAGAACATCGCGTCCCGCCCGCCTGCGCAGAATTCATCATGTTCATGAGAATAACCAATCTTGCGACCGTCACGGGGCCATGACACAACAGCGCCGATTACCGCCACAGGAGTGCCCTACCATGACCAACCCGTTTTCTGACCTGCTTGCGGAAAAGGGCGTGCTTCTCGCCGATGGGGCCACGGGCACCAATCTGTTCAACATGGGCCTCGAATCCGGTGAGCCGCCGGAGTTCTGGAACACGGACAAACCCGAGAATATCCTGACCCTCTACCGCGGTGCGGTGGATGCGGGATCGGACCTGTTTTTGACAAACAGTTTCGGCGCGAATGCGTCACGGCTCAAGCTGCACAACGCTCAGAACCGTGCACATGAGCTGAGCCGCGTCGCTGCGGAACTTGCCCGCGAAGTAGCCGATACGGCAGGGCGCCGCGTGATCGTCGCAGGCTCCGTCGGCCCCACCGGCGAGATCATGGAGCCGGTCGGCACGCTGAGCCATGCCACCGCCGTCGAGATGTTTCACGAGACTGCGGACGGCCTGAAGGCGGGCGGCGCCGACATCGGCTGGCTCGAGACGATCTCCGCTCCCGAGGAATACCGCGCAGCGGCCGAAGGCTTTGCGCTGGCCGGTCTGCCCTGGGTCGGCACGATGAGTTTCGACACCGCGGGACGCACCATGATGGGCATGACCTCCGCGGGTATGGTCGATATGGTCGAGCAGATGGAAGGCGGCCCGCTCGCCTACGGCGCCAACTGCGGCACCGGAGCGTCTGATCTGCTGCGCACGGTGCTGGGCTTTGCGTCCAAAGGCGGCACGCTGCCGATCGTGGCGAAAGGCAATGCCGGCATTCCCAAATATGTCGAAGGGCATATCCACTATGACGGGACGCCCGAATTGATGGCGACCTATGCTATCATGGCGCGCAACTGCGGCGCGCAGATCATCGGCGGTTGCTGCGGCACCATGCCGAGCCATCTGGAGAAGATGCGCGAAGCACTGGACAGCACGCCGAAGGGCGACCGTCCCGATCTGGCGGAAATCACGGCCGCACTAGGTGCGTTTTCCTCCGAGAGTGACGGCACCGACGGCAATGCACCCACCCGCGCAGCCCGCAAGGGCCGCCGCCGGGGATGAAAGGATGCGGCAAACGGGTATAGTTACCCGGCGCTGCGTCGCGGTTTGCGCCTGTCAGGTCGTAATTGATTTAGTATTTTGACCGGCGTCTGACACAAGAGATAAAAGCCAAGGCTCTGGGGCCTCTACCGAAAAAGGGAATACCATGTCTGACGAAGACGAAATCATCCTTGCTGATCTGAACGACGAAGAGCTTGTCGCACAGATGTTCGACGACCTCTACGACGGTCTGAAAGAAGAGATCGAAGAAGGTGTGAACATCCTCATTGCGCGCGGCTGGGCCCCTTACGACGTTCTGACCAAGGCGCTTGTCGGCGGCATGACAATCGTGGGTGCCGATTTCCGAGACGGGATACTGTTCGTCCCCGAAGTGCTGCTGGCAGCAAACGCCATGAAGGGCGGCATGTTCATCCTCAAGCCGCTGTTGGCCGAAACCGGCGCGCCGCGCGTCGGCAAGATGGTGATCGGCACCGTGAAGGGCGATATCCACGACATCGGCAAGAACCTTGTGGGAATGATGATGGAGGGTGCCGGCTTCGAGGTCGTCGATCTCGGCATCAACAACTCCGTCGAGGTCTATCTTGAAGCGATGGAGAAGGAAGGCCCCGATATCCTCGGCATGTCCGCCCTGCTGACGACCACGATGCCCTATATGAAAGTCGTGATCGACACGATGGTCGAGCAAGGCATCCGTGACGACTACATCGTACTGGTCGGCGGCGCGCCGCTGAACGAAGAGTTCGGCCGCGCGATTGGCGCCGATGCGTATTGTCGCGATGCAGCGGTTGCCGTGGAGACCGCTAAGGAATGGGTCGGGCGCAAGCACAACCGCGCCAGCGCCTGAGCACTGCCGTTTCGCATTGAAAGGCCCTGCCCGGCGGCGGGGCCTTTTTTCGTGCCTTCGGTGTTCTTATGTTTATAGCGAAAAGGAGATGCCGATGCCCCCGAAACTCTTTGCCTTGATTATAGCCAGCGTACTTGTCGCTGGCGCTCTGACTGTCTGGCTCATCTCAACGGCAGGCCCGGGCGCCTTGCTGGTGGCCCTGCCCCTCTTCATGATTGCGACGGTGGCGCTTCGGGCGCCGCGCAAATGACCATCACCGATGCGCAACTCACCGAGCGGGGCCTGCCGCTGGAGGCCGCGCGGGGCAAAATCCTGTTAGTAGCCTGCGGTGCGCTGGCGCGCGAGATCCTCGATCTCAAGGCCGTCAATGGCTGGACCCATCTGGATCTGACCTGCCTGCCGGCCAACTATCATCTGTACCCAGAGAAAATTACCGCGGCAGTACGCGAAACGGTCGCGAGATACCGCGATAGCTACGCAGAGATCTTCATCGTCTATGCCGATTGCGGCACCGGCGGCCTGCTGCAAGCGGCCTGTGAAGAGATGGGCGTGCGCATGGTCGCGGGTCCGCATTGCTATAGCTTTTTCGAGGGAAATGAAGCATTTGCCAGCTATAATGAAAGCGAAATGACCGCCTTTTACCTCACCGACTTTCTGGTGCGCCAGTTTGAGGCCTTCATCATCAAGCCCATGGGCCTCGACCGGCATCCACAGCTGCGTGACATGTATTTCTCCAACTACGAAAAGCTGGTCTATCAGGCCCAGACCGATGATCCTGCCCTTACCGCAAAAGCCCGCGATTGTGCAGCTCAGCTTGGGCTCGCTTTCGAGCGGCGCTATACCGGATACGGAGATCTGGCGCGGACGTTGAGTACGCTCTAGACCGCTTTCGCCGCTGTCTCGCGGACCCGTTCAATCATCGCAGTGAGGCCGTTCGAGCGCTGCGCGGAGAGGTGGTCGTTGAGGCCCAGCCGCCCCAGTTCAGCCTTGGCATCTACGTCCATCACCTGCGCGGGCGTCAACCCGTTGTAGAGCATACGCAGCACGGCAATCAGCCCCGAGACGATCATTGCGTCTGACGCACCGTCAAAATGAAGCTTTCTAGCCTGCATTTCGGCATGCAGCCAGACTTGGCTGGCACAGCCGTCTACTTTAGTTGCGGGAACGCGCAGCGCAGGGTCGAGCGCGTCCATCCCCTTGCCTTGATCGATCACGTGGCGGTAGCGGTCCTCCCAATCCTCCAAAAATTCGAAATCCTCGACAAGCTCTTCAAACTGCGGCGTGGCCATGGGGGCTCCTGTTGTCTCTCACAATTGGCCTGAGGTAGGGCCTCAATGCCCAAATGTCCAGCCCCGCCCCTTCCCAAGGCCGCTGGGATGGGATAGGTCAATTCAGAACATCAGTATTACACGGCAGGTCCTATGCGTATTTCCCTCTCCGTCCTTCTCGTGGCATCCCTGACCGTCGGGGCATGTGGCGTAGTGCGCACGTCGGTGCTAAATCCAGGAAACTGGTTTGGACGCTCGAGTGCGGAAGCGGCAGCACCTGTCACCTCAGGTCCGGTCAACCCCCTCATCCCGACGACACGCCGGGGCCTCTTCACCAGATCGAATGCCCCGGTTGACTACGTGGGAGAGCCTTTCGACGAGATCACCGATCTCACGGTCGATCAGGTTTCTGGCGGCGCGATCATCCGCGCCACGGGTCTTGCCGCACGGCAGGGCATCTACGCGGTTCAACTAACGCCCGCGAACGAAGAAGGCCTGCCTGTGGACGGTGTGCTGACCTACAGGCTAGAGGGGATCAAACCGGACGCGGCGACACCTGTCGGGACAGCGCCCACACGCGAAGTCACCGCTGCGGTCATGCTCACCACGCAGGATTTGCGCGGCGTCAACACGATCCGTGTCGAGGGCTTGACCAACGCGCGGGTGTCGCGCCGCTGATCAGGGCAAATCCCTACACCTGCACCACTTTCACATCATTACCAACGGCTGTAAGGGCGATCTTGCCCTCGCATAGTGCCTTGGCATCGTTTCCAAACACATCGAGCCGCCAGCCGCGCATCGCCTGCACATCGCGAGCGCCTGCGGCGATCTCGTCAAGGTCCGATGCTGTCGCGATTAGCTTGGCCGCGACGCCGGCGCTTTCGGTTTTGGCTTTGAGCAGCACCCGCAGCAGATCCGCCAGCGCCGGGTTGACCTGTAGCTTTTCGCGGCTCCGGTCCGGCTGTGGCAGATCATCGTTCGGACAGGCCAGCCCTGCCGCGACTGCTTTCAGGATACCATCCGCAATCTCGCCCTTGCGCGCATCACGCAACAGCAGTCTCGCGCGCCCCAACTCTTCGTGGTTTTTAGGCTTGTTCGAAGCCAGCTCGACCATCGCATCGTCCTTGTACACACGGTTGCGCGGAATATTGCGCTCCTGAGCATAGCTTTCGCGGAAGGCGGCCAGCTCACGTACTATCGCAAGGAACCGCCCCGAGCTGGTGCGGGTCTTGACCCGTTTCCAGGCATCGCGGGGCGCGCTGTTGTATGTATCTGGATTAGTGAGCACTTCGAGCTCCTCGGCGACCCACTTGTGCCGCCCCGTCTCCTCCAGACGTGCCGCGAGGAATTCGTACACTTGCCGCAGATGTGTCACATCGGCCAGCGCGTAGACCTTTTGTGCATCGGTCAGCGGGCGGCGCGACCAGTCGGTAAAGCGGGAGGTTTTATCCACGCCTTCCTTGGCAATCTTCCGCACCAGCGTCTCGTAGCCCACCTGCTCGCCAAAGCCGCAGACCATCGCGGCCACCTGCGTATCGAAAAGCGGCTCTGGGAACACCTGCGCATCTACGTAGAAAATCTCCAGATCCTGACGCGCAGCATGGAAGACCTTCACCACCGAGGTATCGCGGAACAGCTCGTACAGCGGCTCCATCGACAACCCTTCGACAAGCGGATCGACCAGTACCGCACCGTCATCGGTCTTGCCGGGCATGGCGAGCTGCACCAGACAGAGTTTCGAGTAATAGGTCCGCTCGCGCAGGAACTCCGTATCGACAGTCACGTACGGGTGGGTCGCAGCCTCCGCACAATAGGTGGCCAGCTCTTCGGTGGTGGTAATAGTGCGCATAGCGTAAATATCCTTGGACTGTCCTAGCGGTACGCGATGCGCAGGGGATTGAAAAGCCAGCTTTGCAAAATCTCAGCTGTGCAGATAAAGCGGCGTGCGGTCGCCGGACGCAAAGCGACGGACAACGGCGGGATAGAGGCGGTGCTCCTGCACCAGCACCCGCGCGGAGAGGGACTCAGCCGTATCATCCTCCAGTACCGGCACCTGCGCCTGACCCAGAACGGGCCCGTCATCCAGGAGCGCTGTGACTTCGTGGACGGTGCAACCATGGACCGTCTCACCGTCTTCAAGCGCGCGCGCATGGGTTTGCAGGCCTTTGTATTTTGGCAATAACGAGGGATGAACATTGAGCATCCTCCCCGACCAGTGGTCAATAAAGCCGCTCGACAGGATGCGCATGAAGCCCGCGAGACAGATCAGATCAGGTGCATGAGGCTCCAGCGCAGCAGTGATCGCAGCCTCAAACGCCGTGCGGTCCCCTGCGAAGGGACGGTGGTCCACCACGACGGTCGGCACGCCATGCTCCTCAGCGCGCACAAGGCCCCCCGCATCCGCCCGGTTCGACAGTACGACACATGGGAGCCCTTCATGCCCCGGCCGCGCCATATCTTCCAACAGAGCGACCATATTCGAGCCACCGCCGGAGATGAACGTCGCGATCCGCATCATCAGACGAGGCTACCCTCATAGGCCACGCCTTCAGTACCGACGACCGTACCGATCGTGAATACAGTCTCGCCCATGTCGCGCAAGAGCGTTACCGCTTCATCCGCCTTGTCCTGCGGCACCACGACGATCATGCCGATACCGGAGTTGTAGGTCTTGAGCAGTTCGACTTCATCCATGCCGCCATGGGCGGTCAGCCAGCGAAACACCGGCGGGAGTTCCCAGGCATCCAGATTGATGCGGGCACCAAGGCCTTCTGGCAGAACACGCGGCAGGTTTTCGGTAAGTCCGCCGCCCGTGATATGGGCCAGTGCGTGCACCAATCCCGCGCGCGCCGCCGCAAGTGCAGGCTTCACATAGAGCCGGGTCGGCGTCAGCAAAACCTCGCCGAGCGTGCCGCCATCCCAAGGGCACGGATCATCCCATTGCATGCCAGAATGCTCCACAATCACCCGCACGAGGCTGTAGCCATTCGAATGGACGCCATCGCTCGCCAGCCCCAGTAGCACATCGCCCGGCCCCACATCACGCGGCAGCACTCCACCCCGCTCCATCGCGCCGACGCTGAAACCCGCAAGATCAAAATCTCCGTCGGGATACATCCCCGGCATCTCTGCCGTCTCCCCTCCGATCAGCGCACAACCCGACATTTCGCAGCCGCGCGCGATACCTTCAATGATCCGCGTCGCGGTATCGAGTTCAAGCTTTCCCGTCGCAAAATAATCGAGGAAAAACAGCGGCTCGGCCCCTTGGCAAACCAGATCGTTCACGCACATCGCCACCAGATCGATGCCAACACCATCCACATTGCCCGTATCGATCGCGATGCGCAGTTTGGTGCCTACACCGTCCGTGGCCGCCACCAGCACAGGATCGTCGTATCCGGCCGCTTTGAGATCGAAGAGCGCGCCAAAACCGCCTAAACCCGACATGACACCCGGACGTACCGTGCGTTTCGCTGCGGGCTTGATCCGCTCAACAAGCGCGTTGCCCGCATCAATATCGACACCCGCATCCGCATAGGTGATCCCGTTCTGTCGCTCGGTCATTCTCAAAAGCCTCGGCTATCCAAACTCACTGCACTGCGACGTAAATCATATCGGCCCAAGTCGCAACGCAAACCCTTGACGAAACTTCTCCTGCGCAATAACCCATTTCACGGCGGGCCTGTAGCTCAACTGGTTAGAGCAGAGCGCTCATAACGCTTTGGTTGCGGGTTCAAGTCCTGCCGGGCCTACCAATCCGCCATTTTTCGTTTGGTTTCGTGAGTGATCAAAATCACAAGGCGGCCACGGAGTAATAGCATAGCGCGACACGCACGGATTAGCGCGGACCATTATGTCTAACGCCACGGCCATTAATTAAAGCACCACGCAGACACTTTGGACGCCTATGCTGGAATATGCGTCACGCGTATGATGCGGGGCCACCTCAGTAGGGTCAGGACCGAGACAATGCAAAATGCCACTGGAGCGGTTGCTGGTAGAGATAGATTAGGCAGCCTATCAGCCGCATTATCACATGCCGCCCGCTCTTTTCCGTGCAGAATATTCACTCAAAGCGGTTAGGTCGCGAGTGGGCCGACCTCCTGAATTTTCGAATCTTGTCACAAAGACAGGTACCCGGCGTGCGGAGCATTATGCGCTTTCTGAAAAGCCCATGGCGGCTTCGTGCACGTAATGGTCTTTTATCAGTCGCCTGTTTGTCTGGCGCTTGACAGAACTCAAATAGCTACTCCCTCCAATGTCAAACCGCGCTGAGGAGACAGTGCGGTCTGGCTTGAGATACGTTGCCTTGATCTGGATAGTCTTGCCGCCCCAGATTTGCTGAAATGGACCGGAAAAGATCGTGCTGCGCACGACCGTTTCATTCGGTCTCTTCAAATGCACTAAAGGAGCGTCTCACTTACGTATTTGGCAGTTGGATCCGGCACATGAAGTGCTTCGCAGCAGAATGTAATCTGTCACTCAAAGCACCCTACATCGCTCGCTTGGTCACCCCGCATCTGAACGTCGGCAAAGATGGGCTATGAAGCGCCATCGACGCTTCGTTGAACTACATTCGCCGCGGCAGCCCACCCGAACCGACAGGACGAAGACGCGAAACTATTAAGCTCAAAAATATTGGGAGCTTTCGAGAAAAGTCTGAGTTGCACGTACATATAAAAAGCCTGCGCCTTGAACGGGCGCAGGCTATTGCAGCACAGACCGAACTTTATTCGGCAGGTGCGGCTTTTTCATCAAACTCTGTCATAGGATCTTCATAGCCGTACTCAGTCATATCGGCCACAGAATGATCGTTGTCTTTCCAGCTTTGAATTTCCTCGTCGCTAGCGCGCGGGGAAAAGAGGCCCAACCAAGCGTAGGATATGCCGATGACAGGCGTCAACCAGCACGCGAACGCGAGCGGGATGTAGAGAAGATTCTCGAAATTCCCGTCAACCACGCCGAGCCCCAGCGCAGAGATCACAAACGCACCGCCTGCATTCCAGGGAATAAGCGGAGACATCAGCGTGCCGCCCTCTTCAATCGCGCGGCTGAGGTTCAGCGTGGAATATCCCATACCCCGGTAGACCGGCGAATACATACGACCCGGCAATGCAATCGACAGGTAGGGATCGCCCGCAACCAGATTGGTCGCCGTGGAAGTGGCGATCGCGGCAGTCTGGACTCCCGCAAAGGAATGGACCTTCGACAGGATCTTGGCAATGATCGCTTGCAGACACCCGGTCCGCTCTAGCGCGCCACCAAAGCCCAGCGCGATGAGAATCAATGAAATCGTCCACATCATGGACTGGATGCCCCCACGGTTAAGCAGGCTGTCGATATCCGCAATCCCGGTATCAATAGAGTAGCCACCGTTTGCATAGCCAAAGACATCATGAAGCGACGCTCCTTGGGCGATCATCGCCGTGATGGCGCCGACACCGACACCGGCAAACAGCGACGGGATCGGGGGCTTTTTCATGACAGCCAGAACGATGACAACGATGGCAGGCACCAACAACCAGACCGAAATGGCGAAGTTATCGTTAAGAGCCGTCGTTATGTTTTCGATCCGTTCGAACGAGGTGCCATTGGCATCAATCAGCGCATAGCCGGCCCACGTGTAGATGGCCAAGGCGATCAACATTGCAGGCACGGTGGTCGGCATCATGTTCTTGATATGATCGAACAGATCCACCCCCGTCACCGCAGGTGACAGATTTGTCGTATCCGACAGAGGCGAGATTTTGTCGCCAAAGAAAGCGCCCGACACAACCGCCCCTGCGGTCCAGTACACTGGCACATCGAAACCCGCGCCGATCCCCATCAACGCGAGACCGATTGTCCCCACGGTCCCCCAAGACGTCCCCAACGAGACGGAGACAACCGCACACATGATCATTGATGCAGCAAGGAAGATCTCCGGGGAAAGGATGGTGAGGCCGTAATAGATCAGCGACGGCACTGTACCGGATGCAATCCAGACCCCGATGATCATTCCCACGACGATCAACACGGAGACGGACGGCAATGACACGTTGATGACGCGGAAAACGCCCTCTTCCATGTTTCCCCAGTCGTGACCCAGATACTTACCGACAAGTGCAGTGATCGCCAATCCAATGGCCAGCGGGATATGCGGGGTGAAATCCCCGAAATAAAACAACTGTATCCCCAGCACCAGCAGCGTCAGCACCACAGGTACAAGCGCGAGACCAAAACTTGGTTTGCGCGGATTAATATCGTCGGATGACATAGAACATCTCCTCTATTGGCTATTCGTCTTACAGGGGCGGCGGCGTAAGTTTCAGCCGCCGCTCCCGTCAGGCAGTTTCGCCCTTTCAATCATGATGTCGTGGCAAGCAGGCTCGCGTTACCGCCTGCCGCAGTCGTATCGATGCACAAGTGGCGCTCGAGCACGTAGCGCTCCGGCGCAATAGTCTCCGTCACCAAAGGCAGGATCGCACCGTCCCGCTGTGAAAGAGCGATGCGCAGGCTGCGCGTCCAATCAGACGCGCCCGTGGCTGACACCACGCCAAAGCCCTCCAGATCGGTCAGCCATTCAGGGTCAAGGGTACCGTCAAGCGCCACCACCGGTGCGCCCGCCGCAGACAATGCACCCGCCATCGAGGACGCGGCACCCGGCACGACAATCACCGCACCGCACCCTGCACCGAGGGCCTGAATTGCCTGGGCAACTGCAATCTCCGGCGTCGGCCCAAGGCATAGCACAGTGCCTCTGGGGTACATCCGCAAGCGGTTGCTTTCCCCCGTCGGGCCCGGCAGCGTTTGCGGCGTGGTATCGAACGCCGCAGTTTCTGCAAGAGCCTTGCGGACGATGCCGGTACGGCCTGTCAGGGCAGCCCGCAACACGGAGACGCGGTCCAGTCTCGCAGCCCAATTGCGCGCGTCGATCCTTTCGATTGCCGCGTCTACCGCCTCGCGCTCGACGTGAATGCCATGTGGCGTTCCAGCGCTGTCCGGTTTGCCCACCCGGCGGAAGCGGGTCAGATAGTGCGGCCCCCCCGCCTTCGGACCGGTCCCCGACAGACCCTCGCCACCAAACGGCTGACTACCCACGATGGCGCCGATCTGGTTGCGGTTAACATAGGCATTACCGACCTGGATACGCTCGACGATTTGCTGAACGCGGTCATCTATGCGCGTATGAAGCCCGAACGTCAGGCCATAGCCTCGGTCGTTGATCTCATCCACGACCCTGTCGATATGACGGGCTTTGAACGTGGCCACGTGAAGGACGGGACCGAAGATCTCGCGCTCCATATCCGCGATGCCGTCAACCTTGACCACTGCGGGCGTAACGTACGTCCCTTCGGTAGGAGCATCCAGCTTCTTGAGCAGAGTTCCCGCCTGCTCGTGCTGCGCCACATAGTCCATGATGCTTTGCTTTGCCTCGGCGTCGATCACCGGCGACACATCTACATCGGTCGACCATGGATCGCCGATCACCAGCGCATCCATTGCGCCATAAAGCATTTCGGTCAGACGCTCCTTCGCCTCTTCCTGCACGTAGAGCATCCTCAGCGCTGAACATCGTTGTCCGGCAGACTGGAAGGACGAGATCAGAATGTCTCGCACCGCCTGTTCCGTCAGGGCGGTTGAATCGACGATCATTGCATTCAGACCGCCGGTTTCCGCAATCAGCACAGCATCGGCACCGGCGTTCTTTGCAAGCGCTTTGTGAATGATCTGCGCCACTTCGGTCGAGCCGGTAAAACAGACGCCCGCAATACGTGGGTCGCTGGTCAGCGGACCGCCGACGGTCGGGCCGTCACCGGGCAGCAGTTGCAGCGCAGACTCCGGCAGGCCTGCCTCACGCATCAGCTCGACAGCACGCGTCGCGATGATCGGTGTCTGCTCGGCAGGTTTTGCGATCACCGCATTGCCTACAGCCAGCGCGGCCGCGACCTGACCGGAGAAAATAGCCAGCGGGAAATTCCACGGGCTGATACAGACGAAAATACCGCGCGGCTTACCGGGCTCCTCGTCGTCCAGACGCTCTGCCTCGTTGGCGTAATAGCGCAGAAAATCAACTGCTTCGCGCACCTCTGCAATACCGTCGAGCAAGGTCTTACCCGCCTCACGCGTCGTGATTGCAGTAAGCTCTGCAATATGATGCTCGTACAAATCCGCAACTTTGCGCAAAATATTAGCACGTTCTGTGACGGGCGTATCGGACCAGCTTTCAAAGCCGGACTGTGCGGCATCCAGGGCCGCGCCGACTTCTTCCGGTGTCGCCTCGTGAACGGTGCCGACCACGCGGTTCGCGTCAGCGGGCGACACTGCATCGCGGCCAGGACCGTTGGGCGCGGTATGCCCCACGACCAGCGGGCGGCCGGTCCATTTTGTATCCGCGAAATCCTCGCGTGCGGCCAGCAACGGGAGGATCGAAGCGGGTTCGTTGATGCGAAATCCTTTCGAGTTGCGACGATCGGGCGAAAAGAGCTCATGCGGCTGCATGATTGTCGGATTGGCGACTTGTTTGCCCAACGCCTGCACTTCGTCCACGGGGTCCTTGGAGATCGCAACGGAGGGTATGGAGGTGTCGACGATCTGGTTCACAAAGGACGAGTTTGCCCCATTTTCGAGCAAACGCCGTACCAGATAGGCGAGCAGATCCCTGTGGGCACCAACGGGCGCGTAGATGCGACAGTGCGTTCCTTCGGCTTCCTTGACGATACCGTGCAAGGATTCGCCCATGCCGTGCAATCGCTGGAATTCGAAGCTGTCTTTGTCGTTGCCCGCCATTTCGACGACCGCCGCGCAGGTATGGGCGTTATGTGTCGCGAATTGTGGATAGATCCGATCACGGCGGTCCATCAACATCTGTGCACAGGCCATATAGCTCATGTCGGTGTTAATCTTGCGGGTAAAAACGGGGAAGCGTTCCACGCCCAGTTCTTGCGCGATCTTGATCTCGGTGTCCCAATAGGCACCCTTTACCAGACGCACCATGATCTTGCGGTCATACCGTTCGGCCATGTCATAGAGGGTTTCGATAACTGGGGCCGCACGGCGCCCGTAGGCCTGAACAACGACGCCAAACCCATCCCAACCGGCAAGATCCGGATCGGACAGCATGGCCTCGATCACATCGAGCGACAAATCAAGGCGGTCCTGTTCCTCTGCGTCGATGTTGAAACCGATGTTCGCTTTCGCGGCCTGTTTGGCCAGTTCGAGCGCACGGGGCACAAGCTCGCGCATAACCGTCGATTTGTGGGTGTACTCATAGCGAGGATGCAGCGCCGAGAGCTTGACCGAAATACCGGGGCTCGAGCGCACATCGCCCTTGGCCGCCTTCGCGATCGCGGTGATCGCGTCGGAATAAGCCTTCTGGTACCGTTGTGCGTCCGCGTCGGTGCGGGCCGCCTCGCCCAGCATGTCGTAGGAATAAGTATAGCCTTCCGCCTCTTCAGAAGCGGCATTTTTCATACCTTCATGAATGGTTTGCCCCAAGACGAATTGACGCCCCAGAATACGCATCGACTGTGCCACAGCCTTGCGCACAATCGGCTCTCCCATCCGCTTGACCAATCCGCGCAGCACCCGCGTTGGACCTTTGGGGTCATCGTCCAGAACACGGCCAGTCAGCATGAGTGCCCAAGTGGAGGCGTTGACAAGTGACGATGAAGAATGACCCAGATGCGCGCCCCAATTCGAGGGCGCGATCTTGTCTTCGATCAAATCGTCAATCGTCTCCGCGTCGGGCACGCGCAAGAGAGCCTCGGCCAGACACATGAGACCGACCCCCTCTTCCGTCGAAAGGCCGTATTCCGCCAAGAACGCTTCCATCATTGAAGGTGACGTCTCTTTGCGCACACGGTCCACATACTGTGCTCCGGCGGCAGCGACTTTGGAGCGGTCTGCGTCGGACAGTTTGATATGCTCCGATAGCAGCTTAATGACTTCGGCTTCATCTGCCGTGTACCTGTCGCGCACACGCGACCGAAATGAATCCTCGCTCATTATTTCGGAGTTCGATCTGCTATTCATGCTGGAATTCCTAAATAGTGAATGAAGTGTAAAACGCTACAAGCGTCTGCCCGCGTGGTCAACCAGACTAGCCTGATCGGTCCTTCTATATGATTTATATGATTAAATTACTGTCACACCAAAGATTGGTCCGCTTGAATACTGTCGGTAAAAAAGGCTTTGGGTTCAAAATAGGGATGAACGGGACTGAAGCTGTGCCCCAAGTATCGCAGCCATTGGCGGCATCGAATCTTGCCTCAGGTTAATTGCTTCAAAGTGAAAAAAGGGAGTCACTACCTACCAATTCGCTTGATATCTATCTGGAGCTTCAAATTGAGAATATGCGTGCTCGCCATACCCCATCTACCGGTGCCCCTCGCTCTAATCTGGCGTCTTTCGCCATCAGGATCATGGCATCGCCCTACTCCGGAAGGTGATACAGACCCACTGCGCACTCTAAAATGCCGTCGGAGTGATCATGGGGGCACAGATATTAGGCGGATTTCAGGCTACTTGTGTGTCACAGAACAACTATGGCCGTGCTGATCATATGCAACTCGGCAGACCTGACTGGAACGATGAGTTCAAAACGTATCATGTCCGGCAGCTTGTGAATGGATCACTCATCACGACTGTCCAGGCAGCCCGTTACTCAGCGCCGGGAGCCAGATTTCGCGGGAACGGCCTTCGACCGCGATTTATGTTTTAGGCTGCAGAATGTTGAACAGCTAGTCCACCGTACCCCTTGGTGCAGCCATGAAAGCCTTCATGCGCTAGCGTCTTGCCGACCTTCCGTTACAACTGCAAACCTAAAAGATCGACAGCAGGACCGGTTGTCCGTACGCAGCTGAGCAGCCTTTTATAACGTTAAGCGCAGACACCCAGCCAAGCACCTCTGTGGTGTCTCCTCAGGAACGGCGCGCGCTACCTGCGGACCCAAAATCGTTCAACCCGCTTGGCTGCGCGACATTGCCCAGCCCTGTCGCAACACCGGACTTTGTCACATTTCGCTTCAGCGGGCGATCACGATATCAGCGCGCAATCCGCCAAGCCGCTCAGACACGCCGAGCCGCAAGACCCCGCCATGGCTCCGCGCAACGTCCACCGCGATCGCAAGTCCGAGGCCCACGCCGCCGCCCTTGTCCTGATTTCGCGCTGGATCAAGACGAGTGAAGGGCTTGGTCGCCTGCTCGCGCTGGTGTTCGGGAATGCCGGGGCCGTCATCCTCTACACGAATGCGCAACGTCTTTTCGCTGAGCATCACCGATACCTCCGCACGCGCGCCGTAGCGCACGCCGTTGGCGATCAGATTGTCCACCGCGCGCCGCATCGCCACCTCGCGCAGCAGCACGGTACCCTGCCCCTCGCCCTCGCGCGGCATCAGCGTCACCTCCCGGCCCGCGCGCTGGGCACCCGCCACGATATCCTCGACCATCTCGGCGGGGTCCACTGGCTCAGGCTCCCCCTCCGCAGCGCCCTTAGCGAAGCTCAGGAATTCATCCAGCATGCCCTGCATGTCCGCTACGTCGCGCAGCAACGGCTCCGCGTCCTCATCGTCCAGCATCGCAAGGCCGAGGCGCAGGCGGGTCAGAGGCGTCCGCAGATCATGGCTCACACCCGACAGCATCAGCGTGCGTTGCTCGATGTGCCGCTCGATCCGGTGGCGCATGTCTACAAATGCATTGCCCGCAGCGCGCAATTCGACAGCGCCCGCAGGCGTGTACGGGATATGCCGCCCCCGCCCGAATGCCTCTGCAGCCCGCGCCAACCGCTTGATCGGGCGCAGCTGATTGCGCAGATATACGATTGCGATCAGGGTCAGGATGATCCCGAAAGCGATCGTGTAGACAAACAGTTGGTGCGGATTGGACGCCGAAATGCGACGCCGGTCAAAGCCAATCTGCACCAGCCCATGACGGCTGTTTGCAAAAACCGTTACTTCACCACCTTCTACCAGATCGACAGCGACAAAAGGCCCGAATTTCTCCACAAGCCTTTGCGTCAGCACCCGGCCGGAATAATCGTACCATACCCGATCGTTTACAGCTTGCGTCGGTGCCGCAGGAGCTACGGAAATCTCGAGTACGGCAAGCTGCATCTGCACATCCATCGAGCCCTGTGGCAAAGTTGGCGCCGCATCGACGACCTGCATGACCATAGCGAGTTCGCGCAGCACCGTGTCTGTCATTTGGTGGGTCACCCCCTCGAAATGACGCTGCGCAAAGATGACAGTGACGACGAGCTGCAAAAACACCACCGGCAACAGCAGGATGAGCGCAGCGCGCCCGTAAATGCCACGCGGCATATAGTGTTTGAGCAAGTCGAAGGACATAGGATAAGCCTAGGGCCTGACCGCCCCAAGCGAAAGGCCAAACGATGCTTCCTCCCGAACCCTTCGATCCACCCGTCGGCGTGGCACAAAGCCTAGAGCCAGGCCTGCGCAGGATCGTGGCCCCCAACCCCTCGCCCATGACCTTTCGAGGCACGAATACGTATTTGCTGGGCACGCGCAAATTGGCGGTCATCGATCCCGGCCCCCAAAGCGCGCCGCATCTTGAGGCGCTGCTCGGCGCCTTGGATCCTGAGCAGCACATTAGCCACATCATCGTCACCCACACACATCTGGACCATTCGCCCCTGGCTCGGGAACTCTCCCGCATCACCGGCGCGCCGGTTCTTGCATTCGGCGGCCCTGAGGCCGGCCGGTCAGCAATCATGCGCACGCTTGCGGCGGCGGGAACTGTCGGCGGTGGCGAAGGGATCGATACGGCCTTCGTGCCTGACACCATCCTTGTGGACGGTCAAAGCATTGCGGGCGATGGCTGGGATCTGCGCGTCATACACACCCCGGGCCATATCGGAAATCACATCAGCCTCGCATGGGGCGACGCTTGCTTTACAGCCGACCACGTCATGGGCTGGGCCTCATCGCTCGTTTCTCCTCCCGACGGCGATCTAACCGATTTCATGGCCTCCTGCGCCCGTCTGCAAACCCGCGAATGGCGCGTGTTCTACCCCGGCCACGGCGCCGCTGTTCATGATCCAGCCGCGCGTCTGTCATGGCTTGTCTCGCACCGACGCAGCAGGGAAGCGGCCATTCTCGAAGCCCTCGAAGATGCCCCCACCACGGCGCATGCCCTTGCGGCAAGGATCTACACCGAAACCCCAGCCGCCCTTCTCGGCGCCGCCGCGCGCAACGTATTGGCCCATCTGATTGATCTGGAGGGCCGTAAACTCGTGAAGTACGATTCAGTCCTTAGTGAAGGCGCTGTTTTCAGCCTGTCACAACCACGCTGAATTTTTTCGAAAAAAGGCCCCCGAACCCTCTGGACGCGCCAAAATACCGCCGCTATACGATGCGGACCGTTCCGACGTAGCTCAGCGGTAGAGCAGTTGACTGTTAATCAATTGGTCGTAGGTTCGATCCCTACCGTCGGAGCCAAAAAAAGCCCTCTAGGTCAATGACTTAGAGGGTTTTTTATTTTCTAGGGATTAAGCAAAAATGCGTCGGGGGAACACCGGGGGAACAGGCGGTAGTTTTGGGTAACTGCCAAGTTAGAAAAATATTCAGACACATTAATTCACGTTCTGAAGATTTCTTGCGGCATAGGCCGATCAGCTCTAGCTTGAAAATGTGAAACGGGATTGGAGAATTGAAATGTGGAGATTAGCTGCACTCTTAGGGCTTTTGGGATCGCCAATAATGGCGGACACTATAAACGCGAACCAAGCTGGTTGCGCCAGTAGGCAGGCACTTGATGAAATGCGCACCGCTGCGTCAAACAATGACTTGCGGCAGATTAACTTTCTGCTCAATAACCAGTTTTGTTTTGCAATCGGCGGCAGGGAGTTCTCTATGGTTGAGCTTGGGTTATCTGTTTCCAAGGTCCGTGTGTACGCAGGAAGTGAATCGGCGCTGCTTTACGTCGTTACCGCTGCAACACGTTAATAAAACAGCACCCAACCCGCCGCCAGTAAGCGGCGAGCTGAGTGCAATCCACCTATAGCCTGTGTTTCAGGAACGCCAACGGCACCGCCTTGCGCTCCACGACGCGGTTCCAGTTAGTCGCCTCGCCAAGTTCGGCAATCGTGGCGCTGTCACCGACCACGCTCGATTCCTGCCAAGCAAAGCCCGCCGGGTGCATCGCCAAGTTCACGCGACTGTGCAGAACCTGTTGCCCGCCGCCGTTGCCTGCGCTCGGTTTGCTCTCGATCTCGGTTCCTTCGGCAATGCGCGGCGCTGTCATGCCCCAGCCCACGGCACCAGCCCCGAACAAAACTGACGTATAATCGCCCGTTAGCACCGGCAACAGATCATCCACGATTAACGCCATGCCGCGATAGGTGGCAATCATGCCGCCTTGGCTGTCTGGCACATACTCAATCGCATCAGATTTCAGGATCACTTTGTAGGTATCGGAGTGAACCCCCATTCCGGATAGCCCGCCCATCTGGTCGCCAAGTGTACCCGCCGCGTCGATCACAGCCGCGACGCTAAACTTGTTAGCTGCGCCCGTCTCGGCAGTGATATCTTTTAGCATGTCGCCACTGTCGTTCGCCACGTTGTCGCCAAGGATGCCGTTAAGGCTCCCAATCAAGCGTCGCTGCGCCTGTCGTGTCCAATAGGCAGTTGTGC